>PJTT01000488.1_pt1 | contig 27694 bp, 22 predicted proteins | sample 1512261 | NCBI WGS metagenome assembly PJTT01 (sample SAMN08177685, study PRJNA422409) | Soil metagenome, whole genome shotgun sequencing project. | isolation source: Soil (2) enriched on wood chips | place: USA: Madison | collected 2015-01-15
ACAAGAAGTTTGTCAGGTTGAGCCTGACGAAACCCGGTGAGAATTTTTATTGTGTTACATCACCCTTCGTCAAGCTCAGGGTGACATTGACTTTCAACAAATTAGGCACTTGTCATTAACAGCTTGACGAAGCCACAGATATTTTTTATTTTGTTATCAACTGCAGTAACATCAATGATCGTCCCTTGCGACGCTCCGTTCATCGTTCTGTTCTTTGGGCATCATCGTGTTATGCAACGGTCCTTTATACTACATTTAGAAAAATGAATATTATTCAAGTTAAACAGACAGAAGGACACTTAGTATTTGATCTTTTTAATAAGTACAGAATATTTTATAAACAACCGTCGGATATTGAACTTGCTGAAAACTTTGTCCAGGAACGTTTAAACAATAACGAGTCCATCATTTTTGTAGCATTATCTAAGCAAAATATTCCGGTAGGTTTTACGCAGTTATATCCAAAATATTCTTCCATGCGGGCTACAAAAAATTGGATACTGAATGATTTATATGTTGAAGAAACGCACCGCAAACAAGGAATAGGCGAGGCTTTAATTAAAACTGCCATGAATTTTGCCAGCCATAATAAGGCAACATTTGTTGAACTCTCTACTGCTGTTGATAATTTTACGGCCCAAAGCCTTTACGAGCAAATTGGTTTTATTAAACAAGCACCTGAGACCGATTTTTATACTTACCGCATTGATGTAACTAAATAAGTCAGTTTGTTAATTGTTGTAGCAAGTAAATCTTATGAGTAGACGTAAATTCATCAAAAGAACATTACTCGGCCTCACAGGCGTAGGCCTTTTAAGCGGTTTATATGCCTGGCAAATTGAGCCATTTTGGTTGGAGTTTGTAAAAGTTAAAATGCCCATTAAAAACTTGCCCGACAATTTAGTTGGCAAAACCTTATTGCAAATTAGCGACATACATATTGGTAAAAGATTTGACCACCAATACATAATAGATTCATTTGAAAAAGCCAGCACTTTTAATCCTGATTTTGTAGTTTACACTGGTGATTATGTAAGCACCTACAAAGATGAAGTACAGTATAAAGAATTGACAGAAGTATTTGAAAAGCTTGTTAAAGGGAAACTGGGAACCGTTGGCATTTTAGGCAATCACGATTATGGCAAAAACTGGGCTCAACCTGAAGTTGCAGATACTATTTCTAATATGCTTATGAGTAACGGTGTAGATGTATTAAGAAATGCAAGCATAAACCTAAGTGACTTAAACTTTATTGGCTTTGATGATTATTGGGGTCTTGGTTTTGACCCGCAAAAAGCAATGGCAAATTTCGACAAATCAAAAGCCAATATTGTGTTATGCCATAATCCGGATGTATGCGACTTAAATGTATGGGGCGATTATAATAGCTGGATATTATCCGGACATACACATGGCGGACAAGTAAAGGCACCATTTCTTCCACCGTTTGTGCTTCCTGTGAAAAATAAAAAATACTCGGCAGGCAAATTTGATTTAAGCAATAATAGAACCTTATACATAAACAGAGCTTTAGGACATTTATGGCAAGTACGTTTTAATGTACGACCCGAAATAACCATTTTTGAATTGCAAAAAGCATAAAAGTTAGATTTGTTTCCCGTTCATCGTTCTGTTCTTTGGGCATCATCGTGTTATGCTACGGTCGTATATTTTTGCCACAGAGTAACACAGAGTTTTTTCACTGAGAAATACAGAGGAGGAAAATATGTGTGACAAAACCTTGCTATCTAATTGCAGCATAGTTTTTCTCTTATCAACTTATTGTATTTTTCAAATCATAAATCAAACTTCATAGATCACAGATAAATCAGACATCACTAAATCAGAAATCCTACATATCTCTCTACTAACACCTAACTTTGCAGCTTAAATTCACATTTTTTGAGCGCAACCGTTTTTTTATTTACACCTCCTTTTACGCAATTAAATACGCCGTATCCCGCAACGGCCTATTTAAAAGGTTTTTTAAATACAAAAAACATCCACTCTTTTCAAGCCGACTTAGGCATAGAAGTAACCCTTGCTTTATTTTCCCGACAAGGTTTAACCGATGTATTTGCTTTTATAAAAGAAAAAAACACATCCCCAACCGAAAATGCAGCCCGTATTATTGCTTTACAGGACGATTATATTACCACCATAGATGACGTAATACTTTTTTTGCAAGGCAAAAATCCAACCCTGGCGCATTTAATTTGTAAACGTGATTTTTTACCGGAGGCTTCCCGCTTTCAACAATTGGATGATTTAAACTGGGCTTTTGGTAGCATGGGTACGCAGGATATGGCCAAACATTTGGCCACCATGTATCTGGAAGATTTATCCGATTTGATAAAAGAATGTGTGGACGATCATTTTGGTTTTAGCCGTTATGCAGAAAGATTAGCCCGTTCTGCCAATAGTTTTGACGAGCTGTACCAAACCCTGCAAAGCAATTATACGTTTATTGATAATTTATTAATCAATTTATTAGCCGATAAAATGAAATGGCTACAACCAAAGCTGGTAGCCATTTCTGTTCCTTTTCCCGGCAATTTATATGCAGCATTACGTTGTGGCAAATGGATAAAAGATAATTTTCCGCAAACCAAAGTAGTAATGGGTGGCGGTTTTGCCAATACCGAATTACGTTCTTTAAGCGATGTCCGTGTTTTTGAATTTTTAGATTTTATTACCCTCGATGATGGCGAAGCACCTTTCGAAAACTTAATTGCCTACATCAACGGCGACAAGGCATTAAGCGAACTAAAAAGAACTTTTACACTAGTCGATAACACGGTTACTTATCTGGACAATCCTTCTTGCAGCGATTATAAACAAGGACAAGTAGGTACACCAGACTACAATGATTTATTATTAGATAAATATATTTCGGCCATTGAAGTGGTAAATCCCATGCACCGTTTATGGAGCGATGGCCGCTGGAATAAATTAACCATGGCACATGGTTGTTATTGGGGCAAATGTACGTTCTGCGATATTTCGTTGGATTATATAAAAGTGTACGAACCCATTGCCGCATCATTGTTATGCGACAGAATGGAAGACATTATGAAACAAACCGGACAAAACGGTTTTCATTTTGTTGATGAAGCGGCACCACCTGCATTAATGCGGGCCTTAGCTATTGAAATAATAAAACGTAAAATAACTGTATCATGGTGGACAAATATTCGTTTTGAAAAAAGTTTCACCCGCGATTTATGTTTACTCTTAAAAGCATCCGGCTGTATTGCCGTATCCGGCGGACTGGAAGTAGCTTCCGATAGATTATTAGAACTGATACAAAAAGGTATTACCGTTGCGCAAGTAGCCAAAGTAAACAAAAACTTTACCGATGCCGGCATTATGGTACATGCTTACCTTATGTATGGTTTTCCTACACAAACCGAACAGGAAACCATTGACTCGTTAGAGATGGTCCGACAAATGTTTAACGAAGGTGTTTTACAGTCTGCTTACTGGCATCAGTTTGCTATGACAGCGCATAGTCCAGTTGGTTTGTACCCCGAAAAATTTAACGTAAAAAAAGTAACCAACGAAGTAGGCACATTTGCCAATAACGATATTGTACATGTTGACCCAACAGGTGCCGATCATGATACTTTTAGTTTTGGCTTAAAAAAATCATTGCTCAATTTTATGCACGGTATTGGTTTAACCGATCCCTTAAATAAATGGTTTGATTTTAAAACGCCTAAGACCAGTGTTGATCCAAAGTTTATTGATAATGCGTTACAAGAAGATGCTGATGCATTAATATTTAAACCCAATGCAAAAGTTATTTGGTTAGGAAAACTATTAAAGGCAAGCACCATCACAAAATCAAAAAAAGGTAATAGTTGGGAAGTAACCAACCTCGATTTTGTTACCCGCAAACAAACACAACAAATTCAATTAACCAAAGAGCAAGGGGAGTGGTTGTTAAAAATATTACCGCAGTTATCGGTTGATAATCCTAAGATTTTAACGCTCCAAGAAATTAAAAACAATTATACCGAAGCAGGCTTGGAAGATTTTGAATTGTTTTGGGATAACAAACCCATGAGTACGATGTATAAATTGGGTTTGTTAAGGCTGTAATTTTTTTTGTTTGTCGGCTGCATTACTACTATCAACCCTTCGAGCTTTGCTCCTTCCTTTCGTTTCACTCAGGAATCTAAAGGGACTTTTGAGCATGATTATTCAGGTTTATTTTTTGTTACCAACGTCCCTTCCTTGATTGAGCTTCGGTTGTGTCACTTGCCGATTAATCATCGGCATCCCGACGTTACACTTTAGTCGGGACTTGTACTGCAACAATTCTATTCAGCATTATGCAAGCTGTTGTGTTTTTATAAAATTCCACTTAAATATAAAATATTCACTAAAAAAGAAACCCCTCATTTGAGGGGTTCTTTATGCAATTTATTTTCCTAAAACTTCTGCCATTTTTTTACCAATGTCAGCAGGACTTTTTACAACGTGAATGCCACACTCGCCCATAATCTTCATTTTAGCTTCTGCAGTATCATCAGCACCACCTACAATAGCACCGGCATGACCCATACGACGGCCCGGAGGGGCAGTTTGACCAGCGATGAAACCTACAACAGGTTTGCGGTTGCCGTCAGCTTTAATCCAATTAGCAGCTTCTGCTTCCATACCACCACCAATTTCGCCTATCATTACAATAGCATCAGTTTCTGGGTCGTTCATTAATAATTCAACGGCTTCTTTAGTTGGGGTACCAATAATCGGGTCGCCACCAATACCAATAGCAGTAGAAATACCTAAACCGGCTTTTGCTACCTGATCGGCTGCTTCGTAAGTAAGTGTACCAGATTTTGATACAATACCAATACGACCTTGTTTGAATACAAAGCCCGGCATGATACCTACTTTACATTCGCCTGCTGTAATAACACCAGGGCAGTTAGGGCCTATTAAACGGGTTGTTTTACCCTGTAAATAATTTTTAACTTTTACCATATCCTGTACAGGAATACCTTCTGTAATACAAACCACCAGTTCAATACCAGCTTCAGCAGCTTCCATAATTGCATCGGCTGCAAATGCAGGCGGTACAAAAATGATACTTACATTGGCACCAACTTTAGCAACGGCTTCAGCAACTGTATTAAAGATTGGACGGTCTAAATGTGTTCCACCACCTTTACCGGGGGTAACGCCACCAACAACTTGTGTACCGTACTCAATCATTTGAGTAGCATGGAAAGTACCTTCGGTACCGGTAAAGCCTTGTACGATAACTTTTGAATTTTTATTGACAAGAACACTCATGTAGATATGTATTTTGGGTGAAAATTGGTGCAAAATTAAGGGTAAATGACCAATCTGCCAATTAGACAATTTGTTAATTAGGCAATTTGACAATTAAATAATGCACTGTTTATTAAGCTTTTCTTCCGAGCTGAGTCTCCCGTAGGGGACTCGGCGTAAATGATGTATCTATATTATCCTAACACCGAGTTTATAGCCAATGCGCAAGGCTTGTATGAGACTGGGCTGAGAAGTAGGCTAATAGTTGGGTAATTCGTGAATTAACTATTGAGTATTCACTTTCGGTCTTCCCGTCTATCAGGCTACCGGACTTTCCGACTTCTCTCTGCTGATTAGCGAACAGAAAGATGCAGTGTGCGACGCAAGGGACGTTCATCTGTGTTAATGCTGCTGGTAAACAAAAATAAAAAAGCCCTCCGTAGAGAGCTTTAAGTATAATATCAGAAGTGTCTGGCTGAACTTGACAAAGCCTTTTGCAATGTCCTTCGTCAGGCTCAGCACGACAAATATTCCTTTTGACCGGTATTCTTAACCTTCCAATTCTACAATCTTTTCAAAGGTTTGTTCGTACTCTTTGTTCAGTGTTTGCAGTTTTGCTGCAACATTGTTGTAGGCGGTTTCGGTTTGTACAAATTTATTTTTATCAGCGTAGGTATCCGGGTCGCTCATGCTTTTTTCCAACTGTGCTTTTTCGGCCTGTAGCTGCTCTATTTGTTCTTCCAGTTGTTTAAAAATGCGTTGCTGCTTTTGCAATTCCTTTTTAAGTTCTTTATTAATAGGCTGTCCGTTATTAGCCTGCGGCTCTGGCTTTACAACCGGTGGCGGAGGCGGTGTTGGTGCCGTTTTTTTTACTGGAGTTTCGGCAACAGCAGGTTTGTTTTTTTGTGCTTGCTGCTCTGCCAATTGTATTTTAGCCATGCGTTCTTTCCAAGCTACCCACTCGTCGTAAGGGCCTTTAAATTCTTTAATTTCTCCGTCAACAATTTCCCATATTTTATTGGCCGTTTTGGAAATAAAATAACGGTCGTGACTTACCAAAATTAAACTACCCTGGTATTTTTTTAAGGCATCAATTAACAAATCGCAACTATGCATATCCAAGTGGTTGGTAGGCTCATCCAGCATTAAAAAGTTGGCCTTACTTACCATGGTTTTTGCCAGGGCAACACGGGCTTTTTCGCCACCACTTAATACTTTAATTTTTTTATCAGCATCATCGCCACCAAATAAAAAGCAACCCAACAAAGTACGTAATTCTACATCGGTCATCTGGCTGCCGCACTCTTTCATTTCATCCAGTATGGTGTTGTTTACATTCAATACTTCTAACTGGTGTTGGGCATAAAAACTTTCTTCTACATTGTGGCCCCATTTGCGTTCGCCTTCAAAACTTTCAACATCGGCTATAATACGCAACAGGGTTGATTTTCCTTTACCGTTGGCACCAATCAAGGCAATTTTATCGCCACGTTCAATCTCGGCTTTGGCTTCATTTAAAATTACATTATCGCCAAATTGTTTGTGTAGTTTATCCAGCTCCACAATTACTTTACCCGGTGTTTTATCTACACGAAAGTTAATGCGGATATCTGGCCTTTCCATACTGGCTTCTTCAATACGATCCAGCTTGTCCAGCTTTTTCATAATACTCTGTGCCATGGCCGCTTTACTTGCTTTGGCACGGAAACGTTCTACCAGTCTTTCATTTTGGCGTATGTAATCCTGCTGGTTTTCGTATGCTTTTTGTTGTAAATCTATACGTACCGCTTTCTCGGTTTCGTAAAACTCATAGTTACCATTGTAAATGTGTAAGGTTTGTTGGTACACTTCTACAATTTTTGTAACCATACGATTAAGGAAATACTTATCGTGGCTTACAATTACTACCGAACCCTGGTAGTGTAACAAATATTTCTCCAACCATTCAATAGAGGGTAAGTCCATGTGGTTGGTAGGCTCATCCAGCAATAACAAATCGGGTTGTTGTAAAATCATTTTAGCCAACAAAACCCGCATACGCCAACCACCACTAAAACTTTTATAAGGTCGGTGTAAATCCGCATTGCTAAAACCAAGGCCTTGTAATATTTCCTCAGTTTTGTGTTGTATGTTATAACCTCCCAGGGTTTCCAGTTCGTGTAAACGGTCGGTATATTCAATTAAGGTTTTTTCGTCGCCGGTTTGCTCCAGCTCTTTACCTATTTCTTCAATTTCTTTTTCCAGTTGTATTACTCTTTCAAAAGCCGAAAGGGCTACCTGAAAAATGCTGTCATTGGTATCGAAACTTAATAAATCCTGGTGTAAATAACCAATACTGGTAGTGCGGCTGCGCTCTACCGTACCGGCAGATGGCTGGTACTGACCTACTAATAACTTTAAAAGGGTTGATTTTCCGGTTCCGTTGTAGCCAATTAAGCCAATTCTTTCACCCGGTTGTATATGCCAGGTAGTATCTTCAATAATGGCCCTGGCGCCAAACTCAAACGTAACGTTTTGTAATCCTGCTAACATGGCGCAAAATTAACCATTTAGCACATTCAGAAAGTGCATTAACAAAGAAAGCCTGTACTTATATAAAAGAATAATTTGTTGTGAATCAATTGTTTTTTATTTGTTTCATTAAAATCTTCCTTTTTTTTACTTTTCATTTACATTTGTTGCTTACTAACTAATCCATTGCATGAGTACACCTAAAGGAAAGTTGATAGCCGTTGGTGGTGCCGAGGACAAAGGCACCGATTTGGAAAAAGGCGAAATACAACGTAACAACCTTAATTTTTTTGAGCTGGGTATTTTACGCCGTGTGGTGGCAGAAGCCGGCGGACTTGAATCTCGTATTGAAGTAATTACCACAGCTTCAACCATACCTTACGAAGTAGGCGAAAATTATTTAGACGCTTTTGGTAAAATTGGTTGCACCAATGTAGGTGTAATGCATATACGTAACCGTGCCGATACGGCCAATCCCGATTTTTTAGCCCGCATTAAAGTTTGTGATGCCGTTATGTTTAGTGGCGGTAATCAGTTACGACTAAGTGCTACAGATGGTGGTACCGAGTTTTTGCGTATTATGAAAGACCGTTACCAAAACGATGAAAAATTTATTATAGCCGGTACCAGTGCAGGTGCTATGGCCATGAGCAATACCATGATTTATGAAGGTAATGCGGCCCGTGCGCATTTAAAAGGCGAGGTAAAAATTACCACTGGTTTGGGTTTTATACATTCGCTTATTATTGATTCGCACTTTGAAAAACGTGGCCGTTTTGGCCGCCTGGCGCAAGCCGTTGCCGCTAACCCGGGTTGCATTGGTGTAGGACTAAGCGAGGATACCGGTATGATTATTACCGAAGGCAATAAAATGCAAGCCATTGGTAGCGGATTGGTGGTTATTATTGATGGCCACGATATTTTACACTCTAACATTGCCGATATACCTGATGGTAACCCCATTAGTATTGAAAACCTTAAAGTGCATTTTTGCGAAAATGGAAACGGCTACCTGATTAACGAAAGAAAGTTTTTACCCGAAGCAGTAGAAGGCGCTTTGATTAATAAACAAGTTGATGTAGAATGAGTAATTAAAAATTAATAGTTAATAATTAATAATAAGGGATCTAAATTTTAGTTCCCTTTTTTTATGTGGGTGTTTAATTGCTTGTATAATTATTTATTATGTCGGCTGCAGTTCCCTGATTGATCGTCCCTTGCGACGCTCCGTTCTGCTGCACCAATTCTATTGGCCAAAATGCAGCATCCCGAATTTATTTCGAACCCGTTCGCTATTCAGCAGGCTTAACGCCAAATGCTCAATGCCTAATGCTATTACCTTACAGCTCTGCGAAACTTGCAGTTTGGCAGTAATATTTTATCGCCTTTGGCGATTTTACAAAAAACAACAGCAGCTTGCACAATGCCCAATAGACTTGTTGCAGTACAAGTCCCGACTAAAGTGTGACGTCGGGATGCCGATGATTAATCGGCAAGTGACACAACAAAAGCCCAATCAAGGGTGGGACGCTGGTAGCATAAAAAAAGTCCTTTCTATAATTTGTAAAAACAAATAGTAGAAAGGACCGGGTTTAGGTGAAGGCTATCAGTTTTTTTTAAAAACCTTTCTTTTTAAAATCGCCTGAATTAATCAAAATTAGTTTCTTTTTATCAAAGTATTTTTTTAATGCTTCGTTGACTGTTTTTAGTTCCAGTGCTTTTACCTTGTTTTCCATTTGTGTGTACTCATCAAGGCTGCGGCCATCACGCATATAGCTGTTAATAATAGATGCCAGTACATTGTTCATACCAAGCGAAGTACGTTGGCCTTCTAACCAGCTTTCAATTGATTTTGATAATTCTTCCTGTGTAAAACCGGCACTGATGGCTTTGTCAATTTCCTGGTGTAAGGCAGAATCTAAACGATCTTTATAATCAGGATTATAAGCAGCATATACACCCCAAACACCGCCGGTTTGGTCGTAGTCAACATCTAAATAACTACCGGCACCATAACTCATACCTTCGTTTTCACGCAGGCGTTGCGGTATACGTGACGATAAAAATGAACCGCCACCTAATAATTCATTGGCCATAAATACAGCAGGGTAGTCGGCACTTTTTTCGGTAATGTTAAGGTTTACACCACCAATTAATTGTGCGTTGGTTTTATCGGTAACCGGTACGCTGGTGCTGCTACCTGTAACATCAAAATACTGTCGTTTTATTTCTTTGTAAGCGGCTTTACTTTTCCAATTACCTAATGTTTTTTTAAGGGCTGCAGTAATTACCGGTTTATCAATTTCGCCAACAAAACTGCTAGTTGAATTATTAGCGCCATAAAAGTTTTTATAAAACTCTTTTAAGTCCTCAGGTTTTACTTTGGCAATTTCTGCTAATGATTCTTCTGTTGTATTGGCATAAAACGGGTGACCTTTTGGATACTTAGTTGATAGTTGTAAAAACTTTTCGTAAGCTAATTGTCCGGGTTCTTTTGCATTTGCTTCGTACTGTGTTTGTAGCGCCAGTTTTTCTTTATCAAACTCAGCAGCATCAAATTTAGGATTATGCAATAGGTCATCTAATAAAGCCAAGCCCTTTGGTAAATTAGCTTTATCGGTACTGATAGATATATTTAATTTTCCGGCAGAAGCATAAAAATTAATATCAGTTTTTATTAAATCCAGTTGCTCCTTAATTTGTTTTTTTGTTTTGGTAGTAGTACCGTTTTTTAACATGCGTGCTGTTAAAGCCGCCAGTTGATTTTTATTGGCCAGACTATTTTCGTCGCCATATTCTAAAACAATAGTGCCGTTAATTTTATCGCCTTTGGTAGGTTTAAACAGTAAGGCATATTTACCACCGTTACTTAGTTTGCCGTACTCGGTATTCTTTTTAATATTAGGGATAGTATTTTCAAAAGCAGCTTTTTGTTCGGCTACTTCTCTGCCTTTATAATCTTTTAGTAAAGCGGCAATATCTGGTGTTTCGTTTACAATTGTTCTGTCGGGCAATGCAGATGGTACAAAATAACCAACCGTTCTGTTGGTAGGTTTGTAATACCTGGCTGCTGCGGCTTTTACATGGTCGGTGGTTACTTTTTCTAACTCATCGCGGTATAAAAACCATAAACGCCAATCGCCGGCACCAACTATTTCGGTTAACATTATCGCCAGCTCAATAGAGTTATTAGTTGTGTTTGAAAAACGTTTTAATAAATTATTTTTTGCATTGGTCACTTCTTCATCAGAAATGGGCATTGTGTTTATATTATTCACCACATCAAAAAAAGCAGTTTTAACGCTGTCCAGGTTTTTATCCTTTGGTATATTTACCTGTAAAATACTAAAACCCGGATCGTGTAAGGGTAATACAAAATTAGAAACACCTGTTGCCAGTTTTTTCTCCACTAATGCTTTGTATAGTTTGCCCGATGGATTATTGGTAATAATGCTTAGGAACACTTCATTGGCAACAAAATCTTTATCGGCTGCAGGTGGTGTATGGTAACCTGCTACTAAATATTGTACATCACCACTACGTTGTAATAAAACTTCTCTTTGTCCGTCCTGTGCAGGCTCAACCGTATAAGTAGGCTGTAATATACGTGTAGGGCGGGGTATAAGACCAAAATATTGTTGCGCATATTCTAATGCTTTGGCTTCGTCAAACTTACCCGCAATCATAATAATGGCATTATCAGGCTGGTAATATTTTTTGTAAAAGGCTTTCAGGTTTTCAGCTTTCACTCTTTCAATATCTTCCTTGCTGCCAATGGTACTGCTGCCATAGTTATGCCATAAATACATTGATGATAATACTCTTTCAAATAAAACACCACCGGGGTCGTTTTCGCCAATTTCAAACTCGTTTCTTACTACGCTAAACTCTTTGGCTAATTCAGCCGGTAATATTTTCGAGTTTACCATACGGTCGGCTTCCATATCAATAGCCCAACGTAGGTTTTCATCACTGGCCGATAATACTTCGTAATAATTGGTTCTGTCGTACCAGGTAGTGCCATTGGCAAACGCACCTTTATCGGCAATGGCTTTTTTTATGTCTTCAAATTTTTCGCATTGTTTAAATAACATATGCTCCAGTAAATGTGCCATGCCTTTTTCGCCATAACCTTCGTGGCGTGAGCCCACCTTGTAAACTATGTTTACCGCAATATTGGTTTGGCTGGCATCAGGAATTAATAAAATACGCAAGCCATTATCCAGCTCGTATTCTTTTAATCCTTCTACCGATGTAATAAACTTGGGTTTGTTTTGCGCTGTGGCGGCTACACTCATTACAAGTAGTGTGGCCATGGCAAATAGCTGACTAACTTTTTTCATACAAACGATTAAAATAATAAAGTAATAAATAGTTTGGTATAGGCGGACTTAAGTGGTAAATATAGGTTATGGAATTATATGCGAGTACTTAAAGTTAAAATAATGATGGCTATAAAAACTAAATTAATTACAAGCGGCAAATAGCCGGTATCTTTGCCGCACTACAAGCCGGGTTATCGCTTTTTTGCTTTGCAAAAGGGAGGAAAGTCCGGACAGCATAGGGTAATGTACCGGTGAACAGCCGGCTGCCAGCAATGGCAAGAGAGAGTGCCACAGAAAATTACGGCCATTGTGCAAACAAAGGTTACGGTGAAAACGTGAGGTAAGAGCTCACGGCGTTGGTTGGTAACAACCGGGGCGGGTAAACCTTGCATGCTGAAATGCCACGTAAACTATCGGTAAGAGCGACCCGCTCATGTTTGCAGCAATGCAATGCGATAGAGGGTAGGCAGATTGAGTCCAACAGTAATGTTGAGAACAGATAAATGATAGCCCACGACAGAATCCGGCTTACAGGCTTGTAGTATTTTTAGCCTCCCCAACCCCTCCGAAGGAGGGGCTTAGGAAGATGCTGATACTGCATAAAATTTTTTATGTTATGAGCTACTGTGCTACTATCATCGTCCCTTGCGACGCTCCGTTCATCGTTCGGTTCATTGTGCATCAATCTGTACGGCCGTTTATCTATTTTAAGTATCTTTAAGTACACATTCTCCAAACACATGTCTATCATTAATAAATATCATCCTTACAATGTCAAAATAAATGATTGGAGTAATATTGAAGACCAGTTTAATACATGGTTTGGCCAGCATTATCAGTCAAATATGGCCGAATTAGTAAGACATATTATTAACACAAAATTGTCTGAAAGATTATTTGGAGCAAGTTCATGGGATAAGCTAATTATTAGTATTTATAATCCTATAGAGTGGAACAGAGAATCATTGCATGTAAATTTTGATACTGAAAAAGATGAATGGCATTTTGTTTATTATGCTACGCCTTTTTTACAGCCAGAATTTGTTAGGACATATCCCTTTGAGAAGGGAATAGAAAAGTTTGATCAATTTATAAAAATGATAAACTGGTAGAAAGGAAGTTATAATTGTAAATCACTAAATCAGAAATCATCAAATCAGAAATCAGAAATCCTACATCTCAAATCCTAAATCCTACATCCGCATCAATCCCCAATAACCTCCCAGCTCCATCAACCACGCAATACCTAAGTGAATTAATAAACCGCCTAAAATAGATCGGGTATTAAATACGATAATGCCTAATAGTAAACCGCCAAAATAAGAGCTAATACATTCAGCTAACGGTTTGCCAAAATGTATGGTGCAGTAAAAACAAGCCATGGGAATAATGGCATTTGGTCCTGCCCATTTCATAAAAGCCAGTATAAGAAAACCACGAAAGAAAAGTTCGATACTGATAAAGTCGCTGCCATAAGATAATTCGAACAATAATTTTTGCCACCAGCTTAATTGCGCCACACCATCAATACCGGCAATCATTTTTATTTTGGGGTAGGTCTGTAAAAAGTCAGCTTGAAATGAAGCCCAGGTAATAAGTGGAACCATAATCAACAACATAATGAGGTAAGGCTTCCAGTTCATCTCTTTGGTTTTTATACCGTAAAAGTTTTGGGAGTCTTTTACTAAACCTGATTTCCAGATGAAAAATAAACAAGCAACAATAAATAACAGTAATACCGGCCAATACAAAACCTGATTCCAGTAACGGTTGTAAAAAGCATTATCTGTAAGGTGTGTAAATGTTACCCATTCCATTTTAAAAGCAAAAATGGCCGGAGCAATAAACAACAATAGTAAAAACTGTTTTTGTTTTACAAAGTTTTGCTTTTGCCATAAAGCAATAATGAAATAAGGCAAGGCAAATGCCGCTAGCGACAAAATATAGCGGTAAAAGAAAGCCGTATAAATGGAAGGTTGTTTGCTGATAAACTGATCAACATCTAAACTATAATTTAAAAACACACCAATAGCCAATACTACAGTACAAGTAATAAAACCTGGTAAGTGTAATGTTTTGGCATATTGACCAATGTATCCGAAAATTTGCTTCATTGGCTAAAAATAAACAGAAGAAGCGTGATTTGGTAATTTGATGATGTGATAATTTGATAATGGGTTACTCGTGTTATTGCAATAATTTTTATGTTTTGTTAGATTGGTGTTGTTATTATTCAATCAGATTCTTGCGCTGGTTATCAAACATTTCTTTTACATCACCTTGTGACAGTAAATCAAAAAATTTGCCATAGCCATTTTGTATTTTATAGGCTAACTCATTTTGGTATAAGGGAAACAAACTAAAAATATTAATTATCCTATCACCACTGGTTAGTTGCATAAAATCTTCACCAAAAGTTGCTGATGGTAATAAAATGCAGCCGGTAAAATTTGTGTGTTCGGAGTAAGGGTCTGCAATATCGTTCCATGCCTGTAATGTATGGCCCTCGGTTAAAAATGTATCTTGGTGGTGCGGAAATCTGGCCATGTCTTTCATCATACCAATTATCCAGTCATTTTTATCTTCACTTGGAAATACTTTACCAAATTCTATGTTTTTAGGCAACAATAACATCAGCTCAGCAAAAGCATAGTTTTCCCTGTTTTCTATACTTTCCGGAACCTGCATTTCCAATAAACTCATACCCGCTGTAAGTAACAGATTAAATTGCTTGTCTTTGGGTTGAATAAAATAAACATCCAGATGAAAGTCCAATGATAACATTTCGTGGAAAACAGTCATTTCATCAGATTTGAAATGCTTGTCCAAATGTTTTTCCAGTGCTTCAATATTTTCGTAGTAATGTTCTCTGTCTTGTATCTTATTTATTAATGCTTGATCCATAGTTTTTGCTTTGTCATTTAATATTCAGATTATATCTCTATTGGTCTGAACAGTAATGGTGTTTTTCAATGTTTTAATTACCGATAAATAATGCGGTTCAATTTAATGTTTTTCTCTTAAATAGTTGATCGAAATATGTTGTGTGCAAAGCAAGAAATGCATTTGGATAGTTAGGTTTTTAAGTATAAATATGGAACCTTGCAAAATGCTCAATAGCATTACTGAACGATGCAGTGAGTGACACAACAGGCGATGCTAGTAGTAATGCAGTTGATAACCTAATCATAAAAATTGCTATCTTTTTTTAGCATCTGATTTTTCTCGCTTAATATTGCTTTATGAATATTGATTTAGCGGTTGTGAAACAACCTTTTTTTATAGGTGTGGCGGGTGCGGGTATGAGTGCTATTGCACAATACTTACAAGGTATTGGTATGCAGGTATCGGGTAGTGATAGGTTTTTTGCGCATGGCCAACCAAATGATGTACAACAAAAATTAGAGAAAGAAGGTGTACAATGTTTTGTACAGGATGGATCAGGAATAACCAATACGACAGATTTAATAGTAGTGTCAACCGCTATTGAAGATACCGTGGCCGAAGTACAAAAGGCCAAACAAATGAATATCCCCATTATAAAAAGATCGGAATTATTGGCATTAATTGCCGCTACTAAAAAAACAATTGCGGTAGGCGGTACCAGTGGTAAAAGCACTACCAGTGCTATGTTGTTTGATATACTGGAAGCGGCAGGTTTGGGTCCGGGTATAATTAGTGGTGCTGGCTTGGTAAGCCTTATTAAACAAGGTAAAATTGGTAATGCAAAAGTGGGCAAGGGTGATTGGCTGGTGATTGAAGCAGATGAAAGTGACGGATCGATAGTGCAATATAAACCTGCCATTGGATTGCTGTTAAATGTAGATAAAGACCATAAAGAAATTGATGTATTGATGGATGTGTTTAACACGTTTAAAAATAACAGCGACACATTTATTGTTAACAGGGGGAATGTTTATGCCAAAACATTATCGGAAAATGCAGGGCAGGATTTTATTGCTACCGAAGAAGCAGGAGTGGGGTATGTGGCGGGCAATTATTCGCAAGAAGGATTTGTAAGTAATTTTAGTATAAATAATCAAGCGTTTGTATTGCAACTTGCCGGCAAACATAATATGGAAAATGCATTGGCTGCGGTAGCCGTTGCGGGTAACTTAGGTGTAAGCTTGCAAACAGCGGCTGATGCTTTAAGTAAGTACGAAGGTATTTACAGGCGTAACCAAGTGTTGGGTAAAAAAGCAGGCGTTTGGGTGGTTGATGATTTTGCACATAACCCGGTAAAATGTGCCGCAGCTATTGCATCCTGCCAACCGGTAGCACCAAAAGTAATTGCCTGGTTTCAGCCACATGGTTATGGCCCAACGCGTTTTTTACGTAACGATTTTGTGCACGAAATCTCGCAGGTATTACGACCGCAAGATGAAATATGGATGAGCGAAATATTTTACGCCGGCGGCACTGCCACCAAAGATATTTCGGCAGCAGACTTAATTAACGATATTAAAGACAATGGTAAAAACGCCTTCTTTGTAGAAAACAGAGATGAACTGGTTCAACAACTACAATCACATTTTACTGATGATTGTGTATTGTTATTAATGGGCGCCAGAGATCCATCGCTGGAAGTTTTTGCCAAACAGGTTTGGGAAAAATTATAATGCAGCACTTATTTTTTCAGGCGCATATAAACACCAGCACAAAACCATCAATAAACTTTCCCTAACAGGTGCAGCTATAGTTGATTTGTCAATATTATAACTGGCTACAGGCGCTTGCTCAGTTGTGTTATAAATATTTATGGCTGTTTCGGAGTTATTAATGTTTTCGGCATTTACATAATAACGGGTATCGCCAACGCTTACAAAAGTTCTGTTATTTTCGTTGCCAATACGGCCAATAGTGTTACCATACTCGTCACGCAAAACAACTTTGTTTTTAAACATACCTTCTTTGCGCAATAAAAACACACGTCTTTCGCCCATTTCAAAACTCACTCTTGCGGCATTGGACGAGGGGTGAAAATCCAATGTTAGTAATTGCTTGCCATTGTTTAACAATGAATACATTGAATTACCAAAAGCAGAAGTTATTGTTTGCCAGATCATAACAAATCATTTTATACAAAAGTGTTTGCTGCTAAGTACAATACTTTTTTAAATATCAATACTTTACAATAAACACAAATTGCTGTTTAGGGTGTAAAATTTGGGAATTATGGCCGTATTAATTAGCACAATTGTAAAACTTAACAATTTGGTCATAATAAGATAATATTGCCATGTACACTAAAAGCTACATTACCTAAAAAAACTGAACTTTGTTTATTAATTACACAACGATATGCTTACACCCATTGAAAGAAGTTTTTTAGACAGGGCCATTGAATTATCACGCCAGGGAATGTTAAATAATGAAGGCGGGCCTTTTGGCTCGGTGGTGGTGTATAATAACCAGATTATTGGCGAGGGTAATAATAAAGTTACTTCTTTAAACGACCCCACCGCACATGCCGAAGTGGTGGCCATACGCAATGCCTGCAACCATTTGGGCAGTTACCAACTTACCGATTGTGATATTTATACCAGTTGCGAACCTTGCCCTATGTGTTTAGGTGCAATTTATTGGGCCAGACCAAGACGTGTAATTTATGCCAATACACGTAACGAAGCGGCGGCTATTGCTTTTGACGATGCGTTTATTTATGATGAAATAAATGCACCATTAAATGACAGAAAAATTCCGTTTATACATGTACCGGCTAATGAAGCTTTAGCGGTATTTAATGAGTGGAAAAGCAGAACCGATAAAAAGGAATATTAATAAATATTATTGGCCTTTTGCCTTTAGGTAATGTATAACAAAATAGGCCATAACAACCAGTAGCAAAACCAGAAATACAGCAATGTAAAGCCATGTTTGGTCTTTTATATCCAGCCTTTTACGAAAGGCTTTTTTCTTGGCTGTTTTTTTCTTTAACTCATAATTCAGCATTTCAACTGTATGGTTAATTTGCTGCTTATTTTTTATAGCCTGCAAACCTTCCAATGCTTCATTCTCAAAATCATTATCAATAAGTTGTTCTTCCAGTTCATGTATTTCATCTTTGGATAACTTATCGTTTAGATATGACAATAGCTGCTCCTGATTAATATCAGTAGATAAATTGGATAATATGTCTTTTAAATTTTCCGACATGTTAAGATTTGTAGGCTTGTTCTTTAAGTTTCTTTTCTATTAATATTTTTAAATTACGTTTACCATTTTGTATATAACTTTTTACCTGTAGTAAACTAAAGCCCGTTGCATCGGCCACTTCCTGATAACTCTTTTTTTCCAGGTAAAACAAAATTACACATTGCTTTTGTTCAGTGTTTAATTCTTCTAAAGATTCCTGCATCAGGTTCAACGTAAGGTCATTTTGTTGCAACTCCTCTGTATCCGATCCCGTATCCTGCAACAATTCGGCTTTTTCGGTTAAACTTACCGGTGCTTTGCCTTGTCTTTCTCTTAGCTTCATTAAACAGTGGTTTTTAGCCACCATGTATAACCACGATTTAAAATAATCAACCTTATACTTGTGCAACTCTTGTATTACTTTCAAAAAAACCTGTTGTACAGCATCCTTAGCCTCATCTTCATCCTGCAGGTATTTCATGCAAACACCCAATAATAAAAGCGTATAACGTTGCAGCAAAATACCCAGCCACTCGTTATCATGGTCCTGATTAAATTTTGCCAACAACTCCTGGTCGCTTATATGCCGGTATTTGTCAGTTGCACTCAAATGATCATCTTTAAAAAATCAAAAATAGTTTAATGTACCTAAACTAGTACATTAAGTTGGTTTATAATTATATGATGCAATTTTTTTAATTTTTCATATAAGCGTAACATGTAAATTATACTTTTGTATCAAATTATTTTAATGGAATATGCAATTGTTACTGTGCCGGCAGCACCCGTGAGAAGAAAACCCAAGCATCAGTCCGAAATGGTAAACCAATTATTATTTGGCGAAGCCGTAAAAATATTAAAAGCAAAAAACAGTACATGGATAAAAGTTAGAAGCCTGTACGACGATTACGAAGGCTGGTTAACGTATCACATGATATATCCCGTTAAAAAAAGCATTGCCGAAAATCCTGTGCAATATGTTAGCACCGATTTATTGGCAGCTATTACCGTAAAGGATATACAAATGCATATTTCCGCCGGTGCCGGTTTACGTATAGATGCTCCTGAAGCTTTGCCCGATGCCGAACGTTTTCCGTTTTTTAGCGGTACAGTTGTTAATACTGCAACAGCGGTACCCAGTGCCGAGTTGGTATTAGCTTACTCAAAAAAATGGTTAAATGTACCTTACATGTGGGGCGGCCGTACACCCCTTGGTGTTGATTGCAGCGGCTTTGCACAAATCATTTACAAACAAATGGGCATTAAAATTCCCCGTGATGCCTGGCAACAAGCACAAGGCGGACAAACCATTAAAAAACTGAAAGATGCCGTAACCGGTGACCTTGCTTTTTTTGATGATAAAGATGAAATTGTACACGTAGGTATTTTATTAAGTCCTACCGATATTATTCATGCAGCCGGAAAAGTGCGTATTGATACAATTGATAAAGATGGCATCATAAATACTGATACCGGTAAACGTACCCATTCGTTAAGATCCATTAAACGTTTTTGGGGCAATGTAAATCAATAGTTGTTTTTTTTATGTTACCAACTTTTGTTCCCTGATTGATCGTCCCTTGCGACGCTCCGTTCAACAGCAGTAATGCTAATCATCATCGTGTTATGCGAGGGGCGTTCTATGATGTAGATTAATTTCTCTAAATAATAAGAAAACTGTCAGGTTGAGCCTGACGAAACCCGGTGAAACTTTTTATTGTGTTACATAACCCTTCGTCAAGCTAAGGGTGACAAAGACTCTTCTTTTTTGCGTTTGCTTCATTGGACTCGGCATAGATGTTTTGTTTGTTACGCTGAGTCCACGGCCAACGCACAAACCTATTCGTGAGACTCAGCTTTGAAAAATAAACTACATCATAGCCCACGGTTTAAACCGTGGGCTATGATGATTATACAATATTCTACAACCGTTTTAACGGTTTTAATTTAATGAGTCAATTATCTTTTGCAAAATGTAAATTGCCTGCAGCTTTTGCTGGGGGATAATAGTAAACTACAAAAGGCTTTAACCTAATTAACTAATCTGTATTGTATAATTTGGCTAAAGCCGGCCAATCCTCTTTTATTATTCCCGAGGCTGAAGCCACGGGCTAATTATAAGAAATAAATCTATAGGTTTTTAAAACCTTACATGTTTACGTAAACAACCGTCGCATAACACGATGATGATTAGCGAACCGAAAGTTGAAGAGTGCGACGCAACGAGAGTTGATTAGTATTACTACTGCTGATAACATAAAAAAATAACCGTAGTACTTTCGCACTACGGTTTTATATGAACGTTTTGGTATAAAAACATTTACAAAATAATCTTAAGGTCGTTGATCGCTGTTTCTTTCATGCTCGGCATTGTAAGCTTTTAATATGCTTTTTACCAAACGGTGTCTTACTACATCTTCCTCATCTAACTCAATATGACCAATACCATCAATGTTTTGCAAAATGCGTACAGCAGTTTGTAATCCGCTTCGTTGGTTACGGGGTAAATCTACCTGCGTCATATCGCCGGTAATGATGGCTTTGGCGCTGGCACCAATACGGGTTAAAAACATTTTTAATTGCAAATCCGTAGCATTCTGGGCTTCGTCCAAAATAATAAAGGCATTATCCAGCGTACGTCCACGCATGTATGCCAGTGGAGCAATTTCAATGGTTCTGGTGGTCATGTAATAACCTAACTTGTCCGCAGGTATCATATCATCCAATGCATCGTATAACGGTCTTAAATACGGGTCAATTTTTTCTTTTAAATCGCCGGGTAAAAAACCAAGGCTTTCACCGGCTTCTACCGCAGGGCGGGTTAAAATAATTTTTTTAACTGCTTTGTTTTTAAGTGCCCTTACTGCCAAAGCAACGGCGGTGTATGTTTTACCGGTACCGGCAGGGCCAATGGCAAAAACAATATCATTTTTATCGGCTTCTACCACCATTTTTTTCTGGTTGGCGGTACGTGCCCTTACTGATTTTCCGTTGGGGCCAAACACCAATACTTCGTTAGGATTACGTTCTACAAAATTGTCAACCACTTCTGTATCATCGCCACCTAAAACTTGCTCAAAATAATTGTCGCTCATGTGGCCATTACGCTCTAAATAAGAAACAATCAGTTCAATCTTTTCTCTTGCTGTTCCAATCTGTTCGGGGGATCCGCTTAACTTTAATTGTGTACCGCGGGATAAAATTTTAAGTAATGGAAATTTTCTTTTTAATAGGTCGAGTTTACCGTTGTTTACACCCAAAAATTCAATGGGGTTAACGGTTTCCAGGTTAATAATTGCGTCTGTCAATGTTGTATCAGTTTTAATACTATTTCCAATAGCAAAACAGCATTTATTTTTATAAAACCGGTAGGAGTACACCGGGCTTAAGTTAGCGTCTTTAGCATATTGCCAAAGCTTACCCTTTGATTCCAAATTTAATTTATTTAGTCGGTAATTCCCTAGTATAACTTATGCACAATTGTTAATTTTTTTTAAAGTAGAAATATAGATTTGGCATAGGGGAGATATGCGTAAAAACGCCGCCCAACAACAGCTAAAGAAACAATTTGTTCACATTGCACTGTTAGAAAATTACTAAAGTAAATCCTTTTCCTGTTGCAGGTTTTGCCGGGCTTGTATTTCAAACTGTTGGTAAAAGTAATTCGTCTTAAAAATTCGCTGCATTTGTAAAAAATATTGCAATACTTTTTTACGGCCGGGCTTATATAAAATGTTAGGATAAATACTGTATTCCTTTCTTACATTTTTATAATACTGTTCATAAACTTGCCAAGGTTGGCCTAAGATAGAAAGATCCGAATCGGTAAAATAATTGGTGTCGCTATTTGTGGAAATAGTATGCGATTTTGTGGCTAAAATCTGGTTTATACATGCATCTACGATTTGCTTTTCAACGCCAATTTCCCGCATTCTTTCTTTTGCCAGTGCTGCACTTTTTTCTTCATTGTCTGATTTGGAAGCATGATAAATAACATCGTGGTAAAATAACGTAAACAAAATAGTGTTCCAGTTATTTATGTTTGCTTGTACTGCTTGTAATTGTGTTAATAAATGTTGCAGGTGTTGTAACGTATGGTAATGTCTTTTTTTACCGGAATAGTTTTCTTCTATTTCATTCCATAGTTTATTTACCAAAGTATCATTGTTGGTATAGCTGGATAATAGTTGTATAAATGTTTGTTGTAGCAATGGAATTAGATTGTCAAGTAATGAAATCAATATCAAATTTAATGAACAGAATCCATGCTGAGGTTTATTATAAGATTGAGTAAAAAATGGATAAATCCATTAAGCAAAATAATAAATCTGTAGCCCACGGTTTAAACCGTGGGCTATGAATAAAAACCATACTTAAACCGTTTTAACGGTTTATCAAACTGCTCAATGTATATTCTACAAAACAAAGGCTGCCCGACTGACAGTAGTAGCTGCAATATGTGTGTTGGCAATGTAGCCAAGCATTGCACTACTACAGAAGGCGGGAACAAACGCTGACCGGAGTTACTACTGTTGACAGCCCCTAAATGAGTTTTAAGTTTTGAGTTATAAGTTGTAAGTAGAAAAGGTATAAGGTATAAGGTATAAGGTATAAGCGTTAAGGTATAGGCTAAAACGATTAACAATGAACTATTAACCATTAACCACTTACCAGCGTGCTACAATTTTAAAATTGATTAACCTTGGTGTTAGCCTGTTGGGCATTAAGTAAGTGGTGTTGGAAAAATCTTTGATTAACAAATAAGAAATGGTATTGTCTCTGTCGATGATGTTAAACACTTCCAATGTTGCCCAAATATTATCGAAGCTTTTAAAGGGACTATGGCTGCGGCGTTTGCTGCGATCACTATCCAGTAACAAATAACTAAAACCAATATCGGCACGTATGTATTGCGGTATTTGCATGGCATTGCGGTACTTAACACTGCCGGGAATATTGTAAGGCAGGTTGCTACCATACAATAAGTTTAAATACATTTTAAAATTTTTGTTGGTGGACAGGTAGTCTTGAAAAAACATACCAAACGTAACCAATCTATCTGTTGGCCTGCGTAACCAACCTTGGTTAACCGTTACACTGTCAATAGGAATATTGTTATCGTCCAGTGTATAGTTTTTGTAAGTATCACCTTTTATATCTTCACGGGTACGCATAAAGCCAATGCTAATCCAGCTTTCGGCATCTTTAACCAACTCGCCATACAACCGTGATTCAATACCCACAGCATAGGCCTTGGCCATGTTTTCGCCAAAGTAACGCACCCGTACATTGTCAATATCGTAAGGTACCACATCGGTCATGTGTTTGTAATAACCTTCCACTGTCCAACGCATGGGGCGGCTCCAGCCGGTAAAATTATAATCGAAACCCAACACACCCTGCCAGCTTTTTTGTGCTTTTAAATCGGTATTAACCGTACCATCGTAACGGCGCAACTCACGGTAAAATGGTGGTTGATGATAAGCACCTGCAGCAGCACGTATAATAATATCTTTTTGCCAATTGGGTTTCCAACTGGCAGCCAAACGTGGCGATATTAAAAACTCTTTGTTTAAACTGTTGTAATTAAAACGCAGTCCACCGGATAAAGTGAATGATTGTAATGAATCGCCGAACAAAATATTGTCTTGTATGTAACCAGAGAATTTATTTATATCTAACGAAGCCCGGGAGTTTATAACTTTTGATAACTGAATATTATTAGGGTTGTAGGGTAGGGAGTAACCGGCGGAATCCTGGTATTCCCATTCGTTCATTTTATCGTTAATAAAAGTTTTGTCGTAACCCAAACCCCATTGCAACGCATGATTGTTTATGGTGTAATTACCTTTATGCGAAAAATTCCAGTTTTTAATATTTAAGGTATTGCGTGAATAATTATGAAAAATTCCTGCGCCTAAAGGATTAACAATAGTACCAAAAGTGGGTTGTGTTTGGTCAAAATCTCTATCGCCAAATAAGTATGCACCGGCAATATCAATGTTTTCGGTTTCATCGTTTTCAAAACGGGAAGCCATCCATTTTAACCGAAGATTTTTATGTACAGTATTGGTAGCAGATATACCTATCATATTAGTAGTGTATTGGTCTTTTTCCTGACCTTCAAAATAAACATCTAAACCAAGGTTAGCGGTAAAGTATGGCGAGAAAACTGATGTGGTTAACTGACTAAATTCCGGTTGTAAATAAAATTTGCTGCGGGAAAAATTAGTAAACAATTCTGTCTGCCATTTTTTTGATACCTGATAGTTTAACAACAATTGCCCATCTGCCGATGATGGTACATAGTTACCCTGCGTTTCCTGCCTGCTTAATAAATTACGGTTGCTGCGGTTACGTACACCAAATAAATAAGTTAGTCGGTTATTTAAGCCGGTTCCTTCTACATGTAAACCTTGCTCCAACACACCAACATAAGCAGAGCCGCCAAATTTTTTAGGCGTTTTATATTGTATATCCAGCACGCTACTCATTTTATCGCCGTACTTGCTGGAAAAACCACCGTTGTAAAAGTTAATGTTACGTACCAATTCCGGATTAATAAAACTCAATCCCTCTTGTTGTCCGTTGCGTATCAGGTACGGACGAAAAACTTCAAAGTCGTTTACATAAATCAGGTTCTCATCAAAGCTGCCACCACGTACCGAGTATTGCGATGTAAGTTCATTATTGCTACCCACAATTATCTTAATCATATTTTCAACCCCCATGGTAACCGATGGAAGATTGATAACTGTTTTGGGATTAAGCTTTACCAAACCTGCTTCACGGCGTTCACGCTGATCGGTAATAACTACTTCTTTTAAAACATTTTCACGCTTGCTTAAAATAATAGTGATGGTTTCTTGCTCATCGGCACTTAATAAAAAGTTTTTTTGAATGCTATGGTAAGCTGTATGGCTAAAAACAAGGGCAAAGGCTTTATCGGCTACGGCCGTAATACGAAAACTGCCTGAATCATTAGTAGTTTGTCCTGCTTGCTGGCCCAGAATAATTACCGATACGCCGCTTACAGGCTGCTCATTTTCGTCAATTACCACACCACTTACAATAGCCGTTTTCTTTTGACCAATGGCAAAAATGTGAAGTAATAAAAAGCAGCAGACGGTAAATATATATCGACAATTCATGGGTGGCGTAACCGGTTTAACAGCAATATTACACAATAAAATACTATTGCTAAAAATGAGTAATTTGCCGGGGTATTTAATAGGATATTTTTTTATTTTGTTACCAGCTGTATAGCCCTGATTGATCGTCCCTTGCGACGCTCCGTTCAGCAGCATATCGCTAATCAACAGGGAAAATGCAAAATTGACAATGGACAAATGACAGTTGACAATTTTTTTAATTGTCCATTGTCAATTGTCACCTGTCCATTAACTATGAACAATGAACTATAAGCTACTTGAAAATAATAAATAACGATAAAGAATTAGAAGCACTTTTTCCAGATTGGGCAAGGGCTTTATCCGGCAGGCATTGGACACCCATGCATGTAGCTGCCCGTGCCGCAGAGTTTTTAGCTGTACAGCCCAGTACTAAAATACTGGATATTGGTAGTGGCGTGGGTAAGTTTTGCTTAACAGGTGCAATGTTTCATACCAATGTAGATTTTTATGGTATTGAGTTTCGGGAAAACCTGGTGCAGGTTGCAAAAGATTGTGCCGCTAAACTGGAACTAACCAATGTACATTTTGAAGCCCGTGATATTAATACCGTACCATTAAAAAACTACGACCATTTTTATTTTTATAACTCTTTTTACGAAAACATAGCTGTTGATGAACGTATAGATGAGAAGGTAACGCTATCGGTAAGTTTATACAAACAGTATCAGGCTTATATTTTACGTCAATTAGAAAAGCTACCATCCGGAACAAGACTGGCTACTTTTTACGGTAACGATACGTATGTACCACGCAATTACCATGTGGTGGGAACGTATATGGATGAGTTGTTGAAGTTTTGGGTGAAGTTGTAGGGGGAGTTGTACCACAGAGTTGCGCAGAGGTTTTTCACGGAGGAACACAGAGGAGGAAATAGTGCTTGAGACACGCACCATGGCGGCAATTACGCCGTCACCTCGACGAAGGAGATGTCTCCTAAATTTAAACGAACCTTTTATAGCAGGAGATGCCTCCTAAAGTCGGCATGACGGACTCCTTAACTCAACAGCGTTAAGGATACTCGGCAATAAAGTAAATAAAAACTCCGTGTACCTCGGTGAAAAACTCCTTTTACTCTGTGGTAAAAAAATGGTGCGTGGAACACGCACCATAATATCATAACCTTTGAACATTGAACTTTTGGAACTTCATAAACCGCTGCAACTTTCCAAAACTACATTAACTCAGTTGTTGGTACCGGATCCATATCGGTAAACACCAAATTTTCACCAGCCATTGCCCAAATAAACGAATAGTTAGCCGTAGCTGTACCACTGTGTATGCTCCAGCTTGGCGATAAAATAGCTTGTTCGTTATTTAGAAAAATATGACGTGTTTCATGTGGCTGACCCATAAAATGAATGATGCGTTGGTTTTCCGGTAAATCAAAGTAGAAATAACTTTCCATGCGACGATCATGTAAATGCGGCGGCATGGTGTTCCAAATGCTACCTGCTTTAAAAGAGGTTACACCTAATACCAATTGGCAACTTCTAATACCATCCAGGTGAATATATTTATTAATTACACGGTGGTTGTTATTCTCCAGGCTACCCAACTCGGCAGGTAATGCTTCTGATGGTTTCATCAAGCGGGTAGGGTACTCCATATGAGCAGGGCAAGAAAATAAAATATACTTGGCAGGATTAGCTGCATCATTGCTGGCAAAAACTACATCCTGTTTGCCTTTACCAATGTATAAACAATCTTTCTTCTCTAATTCAAACTTTTCTCCATCCACCGTAATGGTACCATTACCAGCAATATTGATAACGCCAATTTCACGACGCTCTAAAAAGTAATCTGATTTTAAGTTATCGTAAGTATCCAGTTTTAAAGAGTTGTTAACCGGTGTGGCAGCGCCAACAATCATACGATCGTAATGGGTGTACACACATTCAATTTTATCGGCGCTTACTAAGTTCTCTAATAAAAACTTATCTCTTATTTGTTGGGTGGTATAGTTTACAAAATCTTCAGGGTGTACTTGATGCAAGACTTTCATGTCGTTATTTTTTAGAATGTTGATGCTTTATATATCGTTGTGGCAAATGTAAGCCTAAAGTTTTTTGTATAGCCGATGGGTGCTTTGTATAATTCCGGCAACGTTCCCGAAGACAATTAAACAATTAGATAATCATTGTTGTCCGGAAAAAGTTTAAAACAGAGTAATAAAAAAGGTGGCCTAAGCCACCTTTTGGGTTAGTTTTAAGTTACCACACCAAAAACATTCCCATGCGCAAACATAAC
>PJTT01000493.1_pt1 | contig 27350 bp, 36 predicted proteins | sample 1512261 | NCBI WGS metagenome assembly PJTT01 (sample SAMN08177685, study PRJNA422409) | Soil metagenome, whole genome shotgun sequencing project. | isolation source: Soil (2) enriched on wood chips | place: USA: Madison | collected 2015-01-15
ACGTTGGCATTCAGGTCAACGATCATCTCAAGATGGTTGAGATTGCGCTTGTTCTCATTGTAGCCATGTTCGAAGACCGCACCTGGAATATCGAGCATTGTGTTGTCGCCCAGCAGCAACTGATACTGCATCGTGCGCCCACTGCCGCTTCCCCCTGAAACGTGCCGCCAATTTTCCCAGCGAACCTTGTAATACCGGCGCACTCCATTCTCGTCCGCCTCATCGAGGCCGAACTGGATCGCCCGGGGCGTGTTCTGCCCAGCGAGACTGCCCCAGCTCCAAAAGAATTCGTAAAAGACCCGCCCGGTATCTGGCCCGCGCGACAAGCGCTTGATGGCCATGCAGGATCCATAATTGCCGCCGGTGTTCGGCTGATCACCTGTCGAGAGCATCAGGCTGCTGGATGAACCGCCGTGAGAAATCTCCGTGTCCATCGTCAACACGCCGATCGGGCGGATCGGGCCGCCACCAGCAGGAGCATGGATCAGCTGCGTCCAGTTGCATGCGCCGTTGTCGAAATTGTCTTCAAACAGGATGGTCTTTGGGACGGAGCCGTCCGGAAAGATCGGCAGACGCTGGCCAAGGCGGGTTAGATCGTCGATCTGCCCGAAAGTGGCCGGTCGGTTTGCGGCAAGAGACATGAGTCAGTATCCTCCGTAGAGATAGTTGATGGCGTATCGCCAGGCCCCGCCGGCCGATTGCATGACGATGGAATAGCCCGCGATGTCGGCCACGATGCTGGGCTCGCCCTCGATCGTCCGTCCGGTGCCAAAGATGGTGACGGGGGCGATGTCCCATGTGCCTGCATGGTCGCGCAGGGTAACAATCCCACCCTCAGCGGGCAGATAGATCGACAAGGGGCCATCAGAGGTGTCGACCGACAAATGCTCACCGTCCGCTGCTGCGCGGTCTTCCGTCACCACGATAAAATGTGGGATCAGCGGATCGCCCTCGATCGTGGTGACCGGACCTGCAGGCCCGGGGAGACCCTGCGGGCCAGTTGCCCCCGGATTCCCATTCGGGCCAGGAAGACCGTCGCGGACAGGTGGCGCCCGCCAGTGCGGGTCGGTTCCGGCCGCCAGCATCATATCGCGGAACCAGATTGTTCTGGGTGTACTGCTGCCGGTGCCAACAACAGAAGCGCCGACGCGGATAGTCGTGCACGCTGGATCGATCACGATACCGCCAACTTCGAACACCTGCTCAGAAGGCAACCCTTCCTCGCGCACCAGCATCATAACCGAATTGCCGATGCTGGTGGATCCGGCGAACTGCTCGACCAGCCAGCGGACGGCACCATTCCCGCCCGATGGCGTGTTGACGCCCAGCACTCTTACTGATGCGCTGAAAACATCGCCCACAATCTCGGCGCGATCGAAAAGCCATTGTGCATTGCGCTGTGCGCTTCCCGGATCCACGGTGAATGACCAGCACGGCAATATCCCGTTGCTGGTCGCATAAGTGGCGGGGACAAGGCCTTCCTGCGGAACGACCAGGCGGCTCTTGTCCTGGAAATCCAGTTCCTTCTGCAGAAACAGGTTCGGCCATTGGCGCACCAGCCCGTCCGTCCGGTCCCGCACCATTCGTTCACGGATCGCGGCGCGGGCCGGGGTCAGGAACGTCAGATCGTCCGTATCTCCGATCGCTGCGGCAGCGGGCGCAGGCAGCAGCGGCGGAGCACGGAAGACGGCATTCGAACCTGAAGCGATCAACATCTCGCGCCAACGGAAGGCGCGGTCCCCGCCGCCTGGGGCAGTCTGACAATCGAGTGTGAACTCAACCCAGGCGCAGCCGGGCACAATCGCCGCCGGATCGTGGCGGAAGCGCGTTGGCACTGAAAGGCCGGACGTTCCCGAGACCACCACCAGCGAGGAGGCTATCTCAACCCCGCCGGCATCGCGCTGCCGGATGAAGAAACGGCACGGTCTGCTGCCGGATGACGCGGGGTCCACTGAAAGAACCAGCACCGAGGCAACGACATGAGAACCAAAGTCCGTGCGCGGAAAGCGGAAGGTGGTTCCCGCTGTGACTGCCGCCGCGCCACCCGGCACGATATGCTGCCAGTAACCCAGTCCTTCATCTGTTTGTCCGGCAGTGGTCGCCAATGCACCCGCGCCGATCATGTGCGTCTTGGCAGTAAAGTCCAGTTCGCCGGGCGAGAAGCGGTTCGGCTGACCCACCTGTAGGGAAGGTGCCTGTTCCAACGGTTCTTGCGAGATCAGGAGTGCTGCGAGCGCCTGTTCCGCTTCGCCTGCTGAGCCAGCAGCATCATCGCGATAGCCTGCGGTTTCATCGACGTAAGGCTGCAGCAAGCCTTCGATTAGATCCGGGTCACCGACCGACGCTGCAGCAATCTTAACATCGATTGCTGCGCCGATGCTCTGGATTTCTTCTTTGTCCGGATCGTGCGCGCCGGATGCAGGGATGCCGTCGATGGTGTACTTGCGGAAAGCAGAACGGAACATTTCTCGCATCGAGGCCATTACAGGTAACTCCCGGACATATCCTCGACGATACGGACAGAACCCGTCGCGAATTTCGGATTGGAAAGGGGGGCGCTCATCTGGCCGTCGACGTGGGCCACAAAGCGCGGGTTTTTGAAGTCGATCTCGGTGCCGGCAGTGACAGCTTCGCGCAGGGGTGGGAGGAATTGAACCTCATTCCCGTCGATCAATCCGATCTGGTAGCAACGGGCTCCCCAGTTCGGATGCACGATGGTGAACCGTTCACCGCCAATCAGTGGGCGGCCTAGCGCGGCGATGTCCAGCGTCAGCCGCGTGGCGCGCAGGGGCGCATCAGCGGCAGCGGTGACTTCCGCAGAGCCCTGCGAGTAAAGGCTTTCGTCATCAAACGAAGTGCCGTCAGAATGCGGGACCAGCAGCCGGCGCGTGATGGGTTGGTGCCGGGCGTCGCAGATCGGGAAGATGAAGGGGCCAACGCCGCCGATGGCAGACTTGAACGCCCGCCAGGTCATGATCCTTTCGCGCGTGCGCAGCGCTGCATCGCCGATGTCGGCGTACCAATACCCGCCGCCGTCCGTCGCGATCCGGTCCTCTATCCCCGAGAGAGATCGCCCGCCGGAAATCGACGCAACGAATATGTCGACGTCCTTGGCGGTGATGCCGAAAAAGCACGTGGGGAAGACCAGAAGACCCATGGCGTGAGCATGGGCAAAGCGGGGGCGATCACTCTACGGACGGGCTACGCTTCGATCACCAGAACATTGGCCGTAGCGCCGACGAGAAACGACAGAACGCCGGTCAAAATCGCTTGTTGCTGGACCGTGACCGTACAGCCGGTCGCAGTGACCGCTGAAACGGTCGATCGCGTGGGGCCGGAGAGGGTGGGAGTGGTCGCGGGCAGCGCAACGATCTGCGGCGGGGCGGTCAGGCCAAGGTCGTTGTAATTGATCGTCGCGACGCCGCTAGCATTGGTCACAGCAGCATAGGCTCGGACCCGCTTTGCAGCGTTAAAGTTGAAGGCCAGCGCCTTTGTCGCGACATAGCCTGTCGTGCCCAGATACATGCCTACAGCAGGCTTGGTCCCTTCGCCTCCAGTCCAGTCGACAACCTTGATCAGCGTGCGTGTGCCGTCCAACTCGCCGGAAAGAACGGGCGTCCAGCCATCGTTTCCTTCGGGGCCGGGGATTGTCGAAGCAGCGCCGGGCGCACCTGGATCGCCTTTGTCCGCCACGAAGGGCTGGAGCCTCCCCTCGGCTTGAACCGCACCGCCGACGACGTTCATCCTAACAGCCATCATGTCACCGTTGCGGTTTGCGGCCCGGTCGGGGTGGCCGGGACATTGGTGGTGCTGAAGGCTCGGACCCAGTAATAATACAGGCCCGGCGCCACGGTATCGGTGATCTGCTGGACCTGGCCAAGCCCGCCCGTCATGTCGGCACCGATCTGGGCCGCAGATCCAAATATGTTGGTCGTGCCGCGATAGACCCTGACGTAACCGAAGTTGCCCGATGGCGGGTTTCGCCAAGCGACGGTTGCCGTCCCTGCCGCTCCGTTCGCCGTCAGCTCAGTTGCCGGGGAAGGCGCAAGGCCGGTCGTGCTGGTGCTGACGGTTTCAGTGTCGGACCAGTCGGAAACGCGCCCGTCACCGACCGAATAGGCGACTGCCACGTCGACATTTGCGTCAACCGGAACCAGACCGATCAGCAGGGACACCGCAGACGACGCATCGATGTCACTGTATTCTTGCTCGTTCCAGACGGCATCAGCAGACAGTTTCCAGCGACCATACCAGATCAGGTCTTCGCGGTTCGGGGCCGAGGCAGTCACGGAAATCCGGGCGCTTCCCCCATCGGCGGAAAGGGCTGCGCTCGCTGCGGTGATCTCTGGCTTGGTCAGCGGCAGGCGTGCGACCCGGTTGCCGATCGGGGCGGGCTCACCTTCTTCGGTGGCAGGGTTCCAGGCATCTACATTGGGATCGGCCTTGATCCAATCGAAGGTAACGCCGCCGGATGCCAGGTTGCGCCGCAGCCGCACGATTTCCGCCGGGCCGGAATAGAACACGGTCCCGGCTTCTTCGATGTGCAACGGGATGTAGCGCTTGCCCCTGATCTTCCGGCCGCGCGTGTTGGTGGTGATCGATCCCCGGTTTGCGGCCATGGTCTTCGCCATCAGCCGCTTCGCCAACCGGCGGGCCTGTCCGTGGCTGGGCACGGAGTTTTCAAGCCCGGTGGATTTCACCTCTCCGGCCGCGCTGATCGCCGCGAGATCCTGCCAGGATGTGGCGTCCACAGTCGTGTAATCGTGATCGGCCGAGAGGTACGACACGGCGATCTCGTTGAATTCATCCTCATCAACGACGCCATAATCCCAGGAGTAGGAAACGATTTCGTCAGGACCGATCAGGTCATCTGGATCCGGTTCAAGATAGCGGCCCGACCAAGGGATGAGCGCGCCATCGGAGCGGGGGGCGACAAAGCCATCCCAGCAGGCGAGCAGGTTGCCGATTGTGGTCTTGTGCTGGTCCGTGTGCTTGTGGGCGAGGGCGATCCGATACCTCTTCTCGGTCCCTCCCGCCTTCAGCGGCACAGCGGAATCGCAATCGTTCGCGGCGGCAGTCCAGAATGACAGGGTCGGCAGGAAGTGAGTCTGCCAGTCCTTGTAAGCCCGGTTCATGTAATAGTGCGCGGTGCAGAGCGCGGCGTTGTCGCTGAACTTCCAGCTGTCCGGATTGTCGAAAGACTGGGTAGGATCACGCCAGTCGAAAACGCGCTGAGCCCGAACGACCAGCGATAGCGTGTTCGCATCCGGGCCGCCGGCGGGGTAGACGTCGTTGAAGTATTTCTCTTTCACCGGCTTCGACACCATGCAGCCGGTCACCACTCCATCGCCCCTGTGATCGGTAGACCAGATGCCAGGCAGACGCGCGATCAATTCGGAAAAGGCGGTTTCAGTGGGCAGGCCAAGGCGGGTGCCGATCTGAATGTCGTTTTCCCCAAACTCGCCATCCTTCTTGTTCACATAGCCGCCGCCGTTCAGCGTGATCTGAATGTCACGCAGATACCGGCGCTCGATCCCGTCAATGCGGCCTTCATGGAACGCCCAGGCATCGCAGGCGAAGCCGTCCTCGCTGGTGTCGTAAAGAATATAGGCGCCGTAAAGCCGCACGGTGCCATAAGCCGACACGCGCGCGGGCAGGGCGTTCTTGATGGCGCGCTCTTGCTGTTCGGGCTTGGGGCCCTTCGGCTTAAACAGGGTCGCCAGAGCGAGTGCCGCAGCGGCAGCGATTGGCTGCCCCCCTGGCACAAATGCAGCCACCACCGCGACGACTTGCAGAGCAAACCGGCCTAGGTCGCGGTCGATGATGCTGAGGGGCGAGACGATCGCGCGGACAACGCCAGCCATCAGACCCTCCAGATCAGAAGAGGATCGCCGACACCAAACATAGTGCCCGTTCGGTGCACACTGGCCCAGCGCTGGCCTGTCCAGATGCCGCAGGTCTGGTCAGAGCCGTCGTCCGTGGGGATCGACAGGATAGCCACATCGCCTTGCCGAGGCCCTTCGACCTCCGCCAGTCCGATTGCCTCCAATCCCTTCGTCCAGAGCGCCAGCAGGCCGCCGCCGCGCCCAATCACCAACTGCGCCTCACGCTCGCTGCTGTACGAGATGTCGATGGCCGCCATCGGGGAGCGGTGCCCGCGCTGGACAAGGTAGCGATCCAGCCACCGCGAACAGTCGTGGTTCACGAAGTCCCAAGCGGGGCAGGGCGTGCGGAGAAATTCACCCAGCATCACTTGGGCCCAAAGGTGCGGGACGTGCCCTGGTTTATCCCGGATACGTTCGAGAAAATCGCATCAGTCGGCGACCGGCGGCGCTGATCCTGATCGGTGAAGTAGGCCATCGGTGCGCGCGATCGGTTCGTGTCCTCGGTCCCGATCGACAGCGTGATCGTGCGGGTGCGTGACCCGTCTTCGCTGTCCTCGCTGCTGACCGTGATCTTGTCGGCGCGAAAGACCGCTTCATATTCGACTTCGATCAACTGCCAGTTGTCATCGAACCGCATGGTGACAAAATGAACTCGGGCACCGCGAATGCCGGCAGCGTCTTCCAGGGCCAGCGCGATCATGCGCGACGACGCACCCGACAGCTGAATTTCAATGCGTTCGGCTGTGAAGTTGATGCCTTGCTCGAAGTCGGGCGCGCTCAGCAGTTCGCCAGCGCCCAAGTATCGTGCGGCCGACGTCTCAACGATGTCGGCCGGCACATCGAGATCACCGATGCCACCCCAGACCCGTGCAACGGGGTCAGTCTCAATGCGAAGGGCAAAGCTCTCCCGCATCAGTCTTTCAACTGGTTGAACTTGCGGAGGGTGGCGGGGGCTGATCGCTGGCCCTGGGCGAAGGACGCACCACCCGCTCTTGCAGCCTCCCGGCGCGACGTGGTGTTCACATACTCCAGCAACTCAGGCGTCGTGATTCCGCCCCGAGCGTCCAGCGTGAAGGACTGGTTGATGACCGTGGGTGTGCTGTTGCCGCTAAGCCGATGGTTCGGCACAATCACGCCAGACTGCTGCGGCACGAACATCTCGCGGCCACTCTCGCCGACCATGTAGGGCGTGCCAGCCTTCACAGGCCCACCGATCGCACGGCCGCCACCGAACAGGCTGCCGATGCCCTTCACGAGCGAGCCAAGGCCGCCACCGCCGCCGCTCTTGGCATCCCGCAGCGCGTCGAGCGCGGGCTTGATGAGCAAGTCTTCGATCAGCAGGTTCAGCAGGCCACCGATCAGGGGGTCTTTGATCCCAAGCCGGTCTTCGATCGCACCACGTATGCCGTCGCGAACATGGTCCAGCTCGTCGACAACATAGCTTTCGACCAGATCGGACATCTCGCCTTCGTCGCGGTCAAGGCGGTCGCGATAGGCTTCCAGGGGGGATTGGTTCGACCGTTCGGCAATGCGTCGCCGGCTTGCACTGGATGCCTCCAGCCCATCGAGCGCTGCCTGCGCGCGCAACCCATCGGCGGAATTCGCGCCCTCCAGATCAATGATCGCCTGAAGCTGGGCCCGCTGATACCGCTCTTCCAGATCGATCGACGCAAGGGCAAGGCGCTTCCGTTCAGCGCTGGAGTCCGCCAGATCATACTGGTTACGCAGAATGTCCTGCTCAGCACGGAAGCGCTCGTCGGCGATGTCCTGCTCGCGGCGCAGGATTTCCCGGCCTTCCTCCAGCGCCAGTTCACGCTGGTAGAGGCCTGCACTGGTAACAATGCCGCCCGCGTCGCCCGACCCGGAGCCGTACAGCTTATCGATCGCCTCCAGCGCCGCCTGACGCTGAACCGCAGTGAGATCCTTGTTCTCCTGCACATCGGCCACGCGCTGTGCGCGTTCTTCCCGAAGGATATCCTTCTGAAGTTGGGTGCGCTCTTCGATGGTATCTACGAGGGCGAGCTGGGACTGCAGTGCTTCAATCCGCAGGCGGGCCAGTTCGCGTTCGGCCGCTTCTGCGCTGCGTTCGTAGGGCTTGGGGCCCTTGTCTTTCTTGTCCTTTTTCTCTTCAGCCACGGCTGTGGCGGTCGTGGTAACAGCTTCATCCAACACGTTGACGTTGTTCGCCATGCCTGTGACGATTGCTTGCATCTGGCGAACAATGTCGGCGTCCTGCTGCATGATATCGCGCCGCTGCGCCGCTTCACTTGCAGTGTCACGCATAACGCCACGGCCATCTACCAGTGGAACGTTGCCGCCCGTCGCGATTGCCGCACGGGTATTTTTGTCACGATCGAGGCTGCGCAAGTCTTGGCGGAGTTGCGCGCGCTCAGCGCCCAGAACGGCCAGCCTCGTTACCTCAGCCTGTTGAGCCAACTGCTGCATCCTGACGATGCCGTCGATCATGGACTTGGTGAAAACATCCATGTCCTGCGCCGCTTTCAAAGCGGCGTCGCCGGTGCCTTTTACAGCAATGCCTGCATCGCGAAGCCGCTTTTCCATACGGTCGGCCTCGGCAGCAGTCTTGGCTGCAGATTTGGCCAAGCGTTCCGCCCGCTCAGATGCTTCAGATAGCCGGCTATTGAGGTAGAGGATGCCTCCGCCGAGGGCCAAAACAGCCGCGCCCAACGGACCACCGATAAGCGCGAGTAGGGCGCCGCCAGATCGCACAGCCAGCCCTTGCGCCACAGAAAGGCCTGTGACGGATGCTGTGGCCACCCGTGCGGCCGCAGAATGGCCGAGCAAAGCAGCGTTGGACTGGTAGGTTGCCCCTGTCATCGCTTCGGCAGTCAGCGCCGCCCGCGTGTTTGCCGCAGACAGGGCGATACTAGCCGCCGCCGCCTTACCCGCAGCGCCGACATACCGAACACCCATAGCAATCGCGATCACTGCCAGCGCAGTTGCCACGGTATCGAGATTGTCGGCGAGCAGTTGCATGCCCTTTGCCGCCGCTGTGGCAACGCCGCTACTTGCGGCGGCCGAACCGACATATTCGATCAGCCGGTTGTTGAGAGACGTGTAGGCGCCTTCAAGCGTCAGCGTGGCGTTCGCGGCCTTGCCACCGACAACATCGGCGCCCGCCAAGATCGCCTGAAAGAACTCCTGGCTGGTGACCTTGCCGTCATAGACCGCCTTGCGGAGTTTCTGGACGGAACCGCCGTATTTGTCTGACGCGGCGGCAGCTTCCAGCAGGGGGCGAAGGCCGCCTTCGTTGATCTGGGCCCATTCTTCAGCCTGCAATTTGCCGTTGCCGAAAGCCTGCACCAGACCCAGCACGGCACCAGATGCCTCCGTGGAACTTTTGCCAGTGACGATCAGCGATTGCGCAACGGCTTCGTTGATCTGAAGAACCTGAGCCTGTGACGCGCCAAGCTCTCCGCTGACCTGCGACAGATTGCCGTAGAGGTCCGCAAGTGTGTTGATGTTGACGCCGTACCTGCCGCCGAGATCCAGCAGCCGAGATTGCACATCGGCGAGGTTTTCGCCTTCAAGGCCGGCGACCTTCAGGCTGTTCTGCAGGCGGGTGTAACTGTCCGAAAGGCCTGCGACCTGCTGAGCGCCGAACAGGGCGGCAAGGCCCTTAAAGGCGTTGCCAATTCGGCCAGACGATGCAGAGATCTGACGCTCAAGCGCGATCATCTGCTTTTGTTGGGCGCCGGTTGTGCGGTCGAATGTCGCGGCGGATCTTCGGAGGTCGGCTTCGTATTTGCCGACCTTGGCCTCAAATTCAACGATCACTTCATCTGCGGTTGCCATACTCGCAGATGATGAGTGTAAGCCGGTTTATGCTACGGACGGCCGGTTTCAGGGCAAACAGGTTTGGCTGGCGAGGTTCACTTTAGGCCGAACTGCGCCTTCTGGACGAGCTTCCCATCTTGGAACATGACATTCGCATTTGCGCCGACGTCGCCGAAGCCTTCGTATTGATACATCACTGTGTGGATGCCGGCGACTTCGCTTTCAGATGCGAGATCACCGGGGCCACCGATGATTTCTGTTGCCTCTGCATATGTCATGCCTGGCTTTAAGGCTTCGAATTCTGCTTTGGACATTCGCGGGTCGGTGGAAGGTCCGCGCGTCTCTGCCGATCCAACCTCAACCCCAGCATCGCGCAGGCGTTGTTCATAAAGGTCAGCGGTGGCCTTGGCCTCGGCGGCTGATGCGGCGAGCCGCTCGCCACGTTCTTCATGACTCTCCCCGCAACTGACGAGCGCCAGCGCCATAGCCGGCATTGTGATCGCCTTCATCCATCCCTCCCAATCGAATCCCCCGGAGACTGCCCGATGGGAGGCAGTGGCTCAAGGCGATCTGCCCTTTGTTGAAAAAGGCAGGGACTCCGAATAGCGTCGTTCCGGCTGTTTGCGGGAGGTGGTAATGTCTTGGCTAGAGAAGATCAGGCGGCTCTTTTCCGCTCCCCCCACGCCACCTCCACCACCATCGCTGCCCCCACCGCCTGTTTCCGCAGAGGTTACTTGGCAGGAGAGAGTAAGGCAGGTGCAGCTCCCTCCAGAAGAGAGGTTCCCAATTTACAGTCTTGCGGGCCCGGGTCGGCCAAAGCCAGCAAGCAAGCCAGATCCAGACAAGATGATAGAGGGCGTCCTCACCCGTTCTGGTCTCGCCAATGTGCGGGCTGAGGATATTGCATTTTACCGGCGCGCCTTGGATGCCGGAAAACTAAATGCGCGAGATGTCCGGAAGATGGGCAACCCAATTTCTGCGGATGAAAAGCGGGCTCTGGGGATTTCCTATCGAGGCATTCTTACCAAGGAGTTCCTTGATACTCTGAATGACAGGGGCATGGCTGATCCGATGATGGCGGCTCAGATAATAGGACGGACCGCGCTTTCTACGATTTCGAGCGGAAAATCACTTCGCTCATCGCAAGAGGCTGGCATCGAAATGGTCAGGTTCCGTTTCGGTGGCATGGCCGCCGGCCACTGCTCTTTCTCGCGGAAAATGGACGGGAAGCGGGTTCCTATTGGTGAAGCGGAGACCCTTCCTGCGAAGTCATGTGAACACCCTGACCAATGCGGTTGTCGATGGGGGGCATGGCTACCGATAATGGATGAGCTGGGCATAGATTGAGCCTGCTAACCCCGTCACACCCTACTGCGTCCACGGGGTGATCTACCGTTCGAAGCGGGACTAGGGGCGAGATAACAATCCCATCTCCGCCGCTTAGTTGAAAAATAACCAACCTCAGAATAGCAAACGCTCAGGAGGAGGGGGTTATGGCAACTGATTCTAGTGTGGCGGGTCCAGTAATTCATTACCAAAATGGCAATGTGGTTGTTGAGGATCATTTTGTGCGGTTCGGCTCAAAGAGCTACGCACTCAACAAAATCAATTCGGTAGATGTGACTGTGAGCCGCAAGATTAGCAGCGCTTGGCTGTGGCTGATCCTGCTAGGTGTTGTCTTCTTGCTGTTCGCGCTGGGTCAATATCAGACCGGCGGAAGCGGTGCCGCACTGGTGCTTCTGATCATGGGCGGCTTTTTCATTTACTCTGGAATCCAGAGCCATAAAAACCGCATCACAGAAACCTATCACCTGATGTTCGCCACTTCGTCTGGCGAGGCTCAAGCCACAAAGACCAAAGACGGTGAGGCCGTACAAGAGCTGCGGCGCGTGATCGAAGCGGCGATTGTGGCCAGGGGCTGAGGCGAGCTGCGTCGCTATCGCTAGCTTCCCTCATTCATTATGGCATAGCAGGCGGTTAAGGGGCCTGGCCCTTGGGACTAGGTGTCGATTCAACAAAAATCACCGAGAGCGCTTTATGCGCGAGGCACCATGGTGCTGAACCATGGGATAAGGCTTGGAAATGGCAATAGACGATGAAACCTATAACACCCACGCTTTGCAGGGGCATGTCGGCGAAGTCGCCCTTAAAGTATCAATTGCAATCGATCAAATCATCGAGCTTCTAACTTCAGATAAGGGTCGAAATTCACCTGAGTTTAAAGAGGGTATCGAGGAATTGCGGAGAATCTCTGACAATTTAGAGGATCGATTTGATTACTTGAGTGGGTGGGTAGACGACGATGAGTAATGTTCACAAACTCGAAAAGTTGGTCGCCTCCCGCGCAATATCGGCTGAGCTCGACGCAGTCGAAGAACTTGACATCTTGAAACACGGCGGCGGAGGTGGCACATCTGGTGGCATGACACCGTCAATGAAAGATTACGTCGACGCTCGCGACGCGCAGAATCTGTCAGAGATGAAGTCTGAGTTCGAGAAGATGCGCGCCGATCTATCGAAGCTCCCTACCACGTGGGTCATGGTTGGCCTGTTTGTTAGCGCCGTGAGCCTAATCCTTGGCGCTCTCGCATTCGGCGGGACAAGGTTTAACGCGGGCATGTCTATGGCCGACGTCCGCCAGGCTCAGCTGCAGCGTGACGAAGATCAGGACCAAGCGGTCAAGCAAATCAACGAGAAACTGGATGAGCTGATCGCAGCCCAGCAAGCGCCGAGGACTGGCCGTCAGTAAATGTGGAGGGGCCTGGGCCCCTTTCCCTAATTCAACACCCTGACCCCACGGGCCTCTAGAGCCTGACGCCGCCGCTCTGTCTCTTCGATAGAGGGTGGCTCAGGCGGTTCGTCACCGGTCTTGTGGGCCTGTTCCCAATTGTGGAGCATGGCCCCGTATTCCCAGAGCGTCAGGCGCTTTGCTTCCGATGGCTGTATGCCGCCCATCATCGCGCAGTTTGTCAGGATCTGACCTACGTCGATGCGGTCGTCCCCGCCTCGCTCTCGGCTTTTTTTTTAGCGCCTTCGCTCGGCTCATAGCCGTGCATGAAGCCATGCAGGACGACTTGGGCGACGGCCCAGTTTTCGGCGAACGGTCTGCGGTCAGGACCGGTGACGTAGCGTTCGATCAGCCGGTTCACGACCACCGGCTTGCATTCGACCGTCTGCCCGTCAACCTCGCCACCAGAGCCGCCAAGCAGACCCTGCCGGATGATCTCAGACACATCGGCCAGATGCGCCTGGCCGGCCATCATGCGCTCGTAGATGACCTGGATGCCGGCATTCGACTTCTGCTCAATATCCGAGCATGCGGCCCACGGCAGCTTGAAGTCATAGCTGCCGTCTGCCCACTCCAGCGTCACATGGTTTTGCATTATGCGGCGTCAGCCCAGGTCAACAGGCCGGCGCCGGTGATGGTCAGGCTCGCCTGCGTCCATTCACCGTCGTTGCCGGTGATTTCAAACGAGGAGATGAAGCCCGGGCCCTGCCAGTATCCCGCATCGATCGCGACAGCCGGTGCGCTCGGCTCATCCATGGCAAAGCGCCAGTTCTGTTCGGCGCCCATCAAGCCACGAATAGCTTCCATCTGCGCGCGGTTGTAGAGGCCGGAACCCGAAATCGACCAGTCCTGGGCACCGACCGATCGGACGGTCTGGCCCGCGTCTTCCGGGTCGGCGCAGTCGTAATCGGTCAGCTCGAAAGCATTTGCATAGGTGATCGTGATGCCGCGCGTGTTGATGCCGCAGAGCTGGGCGAACACTTCGGGGTCGGCGCCGTCGCCGAACAGAATATCGGCGTAATTGCCTTTGACCTTTGCGGCGTATGCCATTGCTGAAATCCTCAGTCGTGAACTTTGCCGGAAAGTGCGCTGAGGGAGGGCGCCGTGCTACGGACGGCTAGGGCTGGTCGATCGCGGTAAAGGTGAACATCACGACCCCGTGCCAGACGTCAGCTTCTGCGCCGTCCTCTAGGATCTGGGTACGGTCGACGTAGCAATCGGGCAGGGCATCCAGCACATCCGCGATGGCGGCCACAGCCTTTTCGCAATGCGCCTTTGCATCGGGGATCGCAGCGGTCGTGCCCACAAACACATGGTATGCGGTCGATACCGCGCCACCACGCCAGCCAGCATAGCGCTCAGGCTCGACATTCTCAGCGCCGTAGCGGCCGAACGGCTTGACCGGATTGTTCGGGGTCTTGCTGGGGTAGAGCCGGGCGGCCGGGATAAGCGTGATCGTTGCCGCGTCAGCCTTCAGCGCTGGGAGGATGATCCCCCGCGCTTCGATCGTCGGGCTGATCGTCGTCATTCATCGGCGCCAGATACGACGGGAAGGCCATTGCATCCCCCAGGCACACCAACATGTTCCAGTTGGTCACGTCGTGCGTCGTCTCGATCCGCGTCATTATCGCGTCCAGCCACTCGCCTAGGCGATCTACGTCGAGATACTTTCTCACCGGCCGGCGGTGTAGCAGGTTCTTCGACGAGCGTCGCGAAATTCGGCACCGCTTTGTCCGCAACTTCGCGCTTCACCCGGTAGGCTCCGTCGCCATCAGGTCCACCGTCTGCACGGAACAGGCTGACAGCGCGGGACGGCCAGCGATGGTTGTAGTCTCGGTGGAAGCGAACCTTTGTCATGAGCGGGTTGTCCCATGCGCTCTGCGTTGGGGGATACGGACGGCCTAGAGCTTCCCGCCCTTGATGACGCGGGCCATGGCGGCATCCGCGAGCTTCTGGGCATCGCGGCGGATCTTCTTGGCCGCAGGTGCCATGTACGGGCGCTCAGCGACCCTTGATGTGCCGAATTCCAGAGCGACGGCATACTCGGCGAACGAAACGGATTGAGCCTTGAGGGGGCCAGTCCGTTCGGCAAAGATCTGGTTCGCCAGCACGCCGGTGTCGTTGTTCGGCGGCTCGCCTGGCGCAGACGGGACATGGTTCGCCCCGGATACAGCGCCGGTTGTGATCGATATGGCGGCTTCTGTGGCGTGCATGTCGGCCAGCGTATAGACCAGCTTCCCCGCCTCTTTGCGCATGCCAAGCGTCATGTTCCGCAGGCGCTTGGAGTGGGCATCAGCGCCTTTGAATTTAGCCATCAGCCCAACCGCCTATCCATGTCGGTCATGACTGCGAGAAGCTCTTCCTTGGACGGAGGGTGAAAAAACCCACTGCGGTATTTTGGCCTCATAATCCTTTCGAATAGCGCGGAGCAGCAGGGCCTGGCGAACCGACCACGCCGAGATGGCCATCGAGGTAAGTGAGGCTAGGATTGTGACGATCTGCAGTGTGGTCATGACTCGACTCCTTTGAGCTGCCGGAACAGTCTGATGGTGTTGTCGCGATCAGATTCGGAGGCGTTGCATGTCGGAAACAAAACGACGGGGTCAGAACCCTTGGCCGAATGGCCCGGCAGAGGCGGTCTACCTGGAGCGTTACCAGCTCGCGTTGCATCCAGAATGGGTGATCGCCAGAGTGGAGATGTCTGACGATCCGGCAGATGGGCCGTGGCATTACCATGAGGTTTGTCTGGATGCTGAAGCCGCTCGCGAGCTGGCAGAACAATTGTTAGCCGCTGCAGACATGCTCGAAGGAAGAGGGCGGCCGAACTGATCACGCCTTCCTCCCTCTGCATACCCAATGCGACCGGGCCGGATCACGATCGGCACTCTGCAAACGATACTTTTGCCCCGAAACGGTGACCTCCATATCGCTGGTCAGGTCGGGCAGGCCTTGGGCGAGAATGATCAGGCGAACGTCACCTTCGGCAAAGCCTTCACCTCGGCGCATGGCGTCAGTGGCGGCGTCAATCTGGGCCTTGCAGGGCTGATCCGCGCCAACATAGCCGGTGATGTTTCCGGCGTTGTCGTAGATGGGATCGCCGGTGCCGGCGTGCAGTGTGGCCGGGAGATAGAACCCGGCGAACACTGGTGTCATGATCCGGGCCAGCCCGCCGTCAAGCAAGCCCATCAGAAGTATCTCCCGAACGGACCAAGCGAGCAGGGCAGGTGGCCGGTCGAAGAGACGAGCGGCCCCGCGACGCACGCCTTCAGCATGGGCCACAGCTCGGAACCGTAGGACGTCGTGCCCCAATCCCCGCCACCAGCATTCCCAGCGCTATCGAAGCGCTCCAGGCTTAGTGAGCCTGACCGGATCGATTTGAAGCCCGTGACACCTTCTGCGGCCATCTGAGCCTCTGTCCCTGTGCCGATCCCCGCCTTTGTGAGCAGGTGCGCGATCGCGAGCATCGCCGCCGTGTTCATCCCATCGCCCAGGCAATCCTCCAGATGCGCAATCCGGCGGACGGCTTCGGTCGACCAGTGCGCATAAGCTGGATCTGATACCGCAGTGAAGGCGGGATAGATCGCGATGAAGTCTGCTTTGCTAGGCGGGGTGTACATGGGTCAGGCCTTGGCCTTGCCAGAGCGACGCGGCGCCGGCTCCCTGGCAGGTTCCGGCTTCACAGCTTCCAGAACCTCAACACCGGGCGAAGCGCGAAGCAGGGCACCGTAATGGTCGGAGAATTCCGCTGTAATCTCTCCCATGGCAGGCAGGCGATGACCGCCTTCAATGTCGAAGGGTGAGTTGGTCAGATTGCGGATCGTAAGGGTTGCCATGTTCGGCTCCTGATCGAAGGGGTGCGGGGATGACGGCCCCGAAAGGGTGCCCCGCCAGCGTGAACCAGCGGGGCATAAGGTTACGCGGGAGGCTGGCTGATGCCGTCGACGTAACGGAAGGCGACCGTGGTCAGCAGTTCAATGCCGCCGGTCCGGAAGATGCCCGGAACCGTGTAGTTCAGCGGCCCGTCCTGATAGACCGGCAGGAACTGGTGCGGCATCGGCAGGTGCAACTTCACATAGTCCTGATCGTTCTTGTAAACGACCAGTCGGCCGGTGCCGGCGGAACCGGCAGTGCCCAGTTCACGCACCGCGCGAATGGTCAGCGGACGGCCGGTGGTCAGCGTGTAGATGTTGGTCCGCTGGATGAACGACAGGATCGTTTCCATCGTGGTGGCGCTGTAAGGCGTCGCGGCGATGTAGTTATAGGCTTCGACCGGCAGAAGCACCGTATCCGCCATTTCCGTCTGGAAGCTGGCGAGAGAGATGCCCTGCAGGGCGACGTTAATGTCGCGAACGATCTGCGCAGGGGTCTTGGTGCCAACGCCGCTGGCATCCACCCAGAACGTCACCGATCCAGTACCATCGGCCGGGGCCGTGGTGGTGGTGATGCCGCCATAGTTGGTAAGGCCGCCCAGGCCCTTCTCGGCCGAGCCGAACAGGGTCAGGTCGTACATGAACTTGGTGTAGGCGAGACGGGCAGCGCGAGCGCGGCGATCGGGCAGGCTGGCGCCGACCTGATACGCTGTGTTCACCTCTTCGATGTTCCACTGATAGCCGATGGCGGCCAGCTGGAACGTCTTGGTCTGCATGTCCTGCGACACATCGGCCAGCGGGATATCCTTGGCGGCGCCCGACTGCCAGTTTGCGCGGCCCGACAGGTCCGAGGTGTAAGTCAGGATACCCGGCGACCATGCTGGGCCGCTGGTATCAACATAAACCAGTCGACCGAAGTCCCAGTCAGGGAAACGGGTTTCATAAACGGTCTGGTTGACCTTGAAGGCCTGCGCCGTGACCAGCGACAGTGCCTGTGCGTCAGTGAGCATCTTCTGCATGATCGATTACCCCGAAACAGAGAGAGAGGGGACGGGGCGGCGGTAGCGAACTGCGCCGACATTGCCGTTGGTGCCGTCTTCCTCGAACTGAGCGCCGGGGATGCTGACGACGGTTGCGGACTGGGCAGCGCCGGTCCAGGTCTTGTTGGCGGTGTTCCACCGAGCTGGCGCACCCTTGGTGACGTTCGCGCCCAGCAGAACCCCGATGACGCCGCTTTCGCAGATCGCCACGTTGTCATACTGCGCATAGCTGTCGCCGGGGCGGGGCAGGACGGCGCAAGCTTCGGTGATGCCGAGGACATTGCGGCCGGTCGTTGCATCCAGTTCCACAGCGGTGTGCGAGCCAGTGCCGGGCATCACGGGGACGCCAAAGCCAAGCAGCGCAGCGCCTTCCTTGGTGCGGGTGAAAGTGTTCCACTCTTCCATGTTGACCCGGCGGCCAACTGCGAAGGCGGGAATCGTGTTGCGATAGGTGACCATTATGCAGTCCTCCAGGCGTTCAGATCGGTGTTGGCCTTGGACAGCGCCGCATCAGCCTGCTGGGCAGCATCGCCGAGGCTCTGGATGCCACCACGGAAAGCGGCACCGTCGAAGGTCTGTTCAGCCGGCTTGGCGTCCTTGGTCAGCACGGCGAACGAGGCGGCGATCTGGTCAACGGTCCAGTCCTTGGCGGCGTCGCCCATCTTGGCGTCCACGACGGCCTTCATGATGACGTCGCTGTCGGCGTCTTCGGCGAAGGTCACGCCAAGCGCCTTGGCCTTGCCGCACACACCCGCGTAAGCCTTGGCGGCATCGCGCAGCTTGGCTGGGGTCAATGCCGCATCGGCCAGCTTCTGGTTCAGCGTGGCAATTTCAGCATCCTTGGCGGCTAGGGTGGTGGTCGCGGTCGCGACGTTCGTTTCCGCCGTGGTCGCGCGCGTCGTCGCGTCAGCCAGTTTTGCGTTGAGGCCATCGACTGCGATCCGAACGGCCTCACCGTTCGTCGCATCGACTTCGGCATCGCCGATCTTGATCTTCATTTTGGGCTTCTCCGGGGTGATGGTGCGCTCGTCGATGATGCGCAGTTCAGCGCCCCCGCGTGCTGCGGGGACGAATGCAAGGTGATTGATCGCGATGTCGGTCTGATAAGCATCGCAGGCCGTGCCATCGGGATGCTTGCCGTCAGTCGGGAAGATGAGATTGGTGGAATAACCCATCGATACCTGGCGGTGCGTCGTGCTGGCGGACTTTACCGCTGCGGCATCGCGGACGATGATGGGAACGCGGACCTTCTGCCCGTCTCGCGCGATGTCGCCGTTTACTTCACCTTTGCCGAGCGCCTTCCAATTGGAAGCGTCGACCATCTCGCGAGGGTGATCGATCGTGACCGGGGCAGCCGCATAGGTGGCGAGGCTGTCGGTCTTGAAGACCTCAGATTCCGGCCGATAAACTTTGACGCTGGCCCGGTCTTTCAGGCCATGCTCGTTGTGCGGATCTACTTCGGTGCCCAGGTAATCCTGCAGGCCGGTGCGCGCAGCATACACCTCGGCAACAAGGCTACCGTCTCGGCAAATGCGAGCGGAGGAAGCGGCATCGAGAGTGTCAGTAAGCTGCACCATGCCCGCGTTTTGCGGGCGATCGGGGCGGGGCTCTACGGACGGTTGTTGTGGCGGGGTCTTCGATTTCGACTTTGCGTCACCGCATCTGCCCACCGAACATTGCCGGGTTCGTAATTGCCGTTCACATCAATGCGGTCGATCGAGTAAGTGGGGTCGGGCTTTGGCCCTATGTGGGCGAAGAAGGCCTCAAAACTCGAAAGCCATTCGGCGCAGACACTGATGCCGCGACCTCCATAGTCTGGCCAATCCTTGCTTTTCGGGTTGTGGCATCTCTCCTTAATCTTACACCAGCATCTGTGCTCCGCTGTATATGACATGCCATGCCTGGTTTTCTGTGCAGCATTCATGGCGGGGACCATGCACCCGCAGTGCTTGCTATGTCCCTGCTTCAGAGTGTGGATCGGTATGTCTCGGGTAATTCCGCAGATGCATCGGCAATGCGCTGTTCGCTGAACACCATCACGGTGCTTTGACCCATTCGGAGTGGGGCGCCGATAAGGGCTCCCCTCTCCAACGATAGACCACATGCCAAACTGATCACGATGATTTAGCAGCTCGGATATGGTTTTGCGAGGCTGGCGAGGCTCTAGCGTACCTCCCCGCCGCAATCTCGCTTCGTGCATTGAGCAGTACTTGCCCCGGTTTTTTGCTGCCTTGTCGCAATCCGGAGCTGCGCATAAAGATGCGATAGCCATGTCGTGTCACCTCACGTGCTTGGTCAGGGCTGAAGCAGGTCTAGACCACCTGTTTCAGTCCGCTGAGTCTAGCATTTCTGCCGAGTCGCGGCCAGAATTTAGATGCCCAGTTCACTCATTATTGCGAGGTAGGCGCCCCGCCTGCACCCGCAGAAGGGTGGCTGGCTGGGCTCATCCCCAGCCTCAATCGTCTCACCTCCCTGCATCACTGTGGTGTCGGGATTGAGCTGCTTGCGAGTTTTGTGATCGTAGATATTACCGTTTCGCGCCGCGTGGTGCGGTCGGGCATGCTTTTTGCCGCTCGAACGCCAGCGCCATGCGGTTAATCCCGCTTCGGCTTGCCTTTGCTGATCCAGGGCGCCGGATAGGGCTGCATTTTGGTGACTGGCAATGCGCAATGACCGATCGCGCGCCAGTCCGGTTGCTTCCCGGATATCCCGCGCCACCTCACGCGCAGGCAGGCGGTTCTGGTATCCACGGAACACGGCGTCAGAAATGCGTCCCTTGGCCTGATCGGAGACGTTGCGGACGAGCGCAACATTGCGATCCAGCGCGACCTGCAGGGTTTCCTCGACCGGCCCGGCGGTGAGCATCATCGACAGATCGATTTTCGTGGCTGACTTCACGGCAGTAACCCAGCGCTGCCGGTGGATCTGTTCAGCCCAGATCAGCCAGCGACGCATCTCCAGCGTGAACTCTGCGATCAGGCGGGTGACTTCGCTCTCCGCTTCCTCAATCGCGCTGACCTGATCTGCTGCGGCGTCGGTGGTCAGCCCGCCGGTATAGTTGCTCAGGATGCGGTCAGGCGACCATGCGCTGAGAACGGCGGTGTAGAGGCGGGCGAGGTCTTTCTGCGGCCCGATAGCTGGTTCAATCGGGCGAACGTCAACGTCGCGACGGACGCCCTGTTGCCGGGCCATGCGGATGAGGTCGAAGGGCATTACTCAGCACGGCGGGGCGGCGCGCTTCCTATCGAGCCGCCCGTGCCGGTAGATGCAGGATCACCTCCTTCCGTTTCGACAATGTCGAGATCGTTGCCGTCGCCGGGCGGCACTTCTCCAGCGGCTTCAGCTTCCTCAATGCTTTCCTTGAGCCCTGGCCAACGTCCACTTTCGATCAGCCTGTTCTGCACCGACTTCGCGAGCGCGCTTTCAGGGATAAGGCCCGACAGGGAGTATTTGGAGACGGTGTCCGCTTCCTTGTTCTCGATGTCGGCTTCGTCCTTTTCGGACAGGTGATGCAGGGGCGAGAACTTCCACGGCAGATCGGTCGGAACGCCAGCGCTGGGCAGGACGGCCATGTCCAACTGCTCAAGCGCGGGGCGAAGCTCGCTTTCCTGACCGGCCGAGATCGCGTCTTTGTAATTGCGTTCGTCGCCTTCGCCGGTGGCGTTCATGCCATCAGGAGATTTACCCAGCAGCTTCGTCGCAGGAATGTTCGCAGCCCCAGCGGCGATCCCCATCAGCGTGACGATCATGTCCTTCGCGCCGCTGAAGTTCAGCGTGCGGGTTTCCCATGAATCCTCCGCGTCGAGGCTGATCGATCGGTGGATAGATTTTTCCTGCGTGGCGACGTTGATCCGCTGCTTGACCTTCTCATCACCGCCGGGCTGGGACAGCGTTTCGTGCAGCTTGTAGAATTTGAAGACGTCGATTTTCGCTTCATCAATCAGGGCGGCAAAGCCGGCCGTCGCGGTCGTGGCGTTCTTCACCGCCTCATCGACCACCTGCACCACGCTATCGCCCCAGAACCGGTCTTCCCAATTGGTGCTGGTGAAGCCAGGCACCGACTGCCCCTTGAAGAACACCAGACGCGTGCGGTGGATCAGCGGACGAGCTGCGGTGTTCAGCCGGAAGTCGACGGGTTCGTTGAAATAGGGGCTGAGAACGTCATCATCGGCCACGCCAAGGCTTATCTGCGAACGGTAGAGTGGGATCAGGCTGACCACCTGCTCAGGGCGAATGTTGTTGGGCAAGGGCGCTTTGGGATCATCACCGAGATTGATGAACAGCGCGCCACCGCCGAGACGTCCGAAGATCCGAGCCTGACGGACCTTCGCCCAATAGGCCAAGCGCTTCTCTTCCGCTTCGATCTTCTCAATCTGATCGTCGCCAGCGTCCCAATCGCGGCCTGCTCGCGTCTCATCCTGCGCCGGAATGTCGACGATCTGCCGGATCAACCACGACGATCGATAGGCCGCTTCGATCTGCTGTGGCGGCATGCTTTGGCCCAGCCAGAAGTTGTGCATCGAGCGGTCAACTGATGTGCCGCGCCCGGTCATGACGTTGGCCAGTCCGTCGGACACCTGCATCGGGATCGGCAGGACGCTCCTGCCATCGAACACATAGCCCGGCTTGGGGCGGACGTTGCGGACAGGGACGCTGGACATGCCCGCAACGGTGTGGTCGGAATGGCTGGATTGCTACGGACGCATGGGGTGGGGGAAATCATGGGAGAGAACGAGACCGGCGCTGTCGAGCCAGTGAGGCATGCGCGCGGGCTAACGTGGTTTGGGTTCGTCATTAGCGGATTGTATATCGGCCTGGTCGTTTTCTACGTCTCCTACACGTGGCCGCTTGTCACCACCATGGAGCCGAATGAGATCGGAGATGCACTTGCCGGCGTTTTCGCCCCGCTGGCGTTCCTCTGGTTGGTTCTCGGCTTCATGCAGCAGGGTGACGAACTGAAGAACAGCGTTGATGCTCTGAAGTTGCAGGGCGATGAACTGCGGAACTCGGTTGAGCAGCAGCGTGAACTTGTGAAAGTGACGAGGGAGCAGCTGAAGGCTGAAGCTGAAGTCCGGAAAATGAATGCAGATCAGCAAGAGCGAGATGCGCAGCCCAAGCTATCGTTGCGCCATGAGCATGCCACGAATGCTGTCATCTCCGGGCTCCGCGTTTACCTTAGTAGCCTAGGGCCTTTGTGCACTGACATGGTGGCAGAGATGCGCGGATCCGAAGCACATGAATTGCACAACGCAGATCGGGGCCAACTTTGTACTTGGTTTGTCCGATTGGAACCAGATTTCAACCACAGGACGCTAGAATTTGAAATCAAGTACACTGACCGACGTGGTGTGAGGATGTTCCAAGATTTCAAAATCGAGATTGTTAGGGCGCGCGATGGCATGATTGAAATTGGTCGAACCCGGCACATCTGCACTCACCCCGTTGAGGATGATGACTGGGAGGATTAGGATTGTTTTCTCTTGGAATGTCTTAGGACAAAAAAGGGCGGTCGTTCCTGACCGCCCCTTCATTATCCGATCGAGCTAGCTGTTAAGCCAGGCCGACGCGTCGCGTTTCGAAGATCGAGCGCGGGTGACCATTCGACAGTTCAATCGACGGCGCCGCAGCGAAACCGGACATCACATCACGGACAAAGGTGACAGCAGCGGTCGCGATATCGCCGATGAAGGCGAGGGCTGCTGCAATCGGAACGGCGAAGAAAGTGAACAATCGAGATCGGACCATGGTTATTCTCCTATCCTTGGGTGATCAATCAAGGTGGAGCTAGATGACGGCGACGACGTGTGGATTGCTACGGACGGGCAACGCGATTAGGCTGCTGGCATGGGATTAAATAAAGCAATAGCAAATCAGGTTGCGGGTCTTGTCGAGGACGCTCGCTCTCGCCTCGACTACATCGCGAAGCAACAGCAGTTTCATCGCGGCCAGATTGATAAACTCGACGCCGAATTACCTCATCTATCTGATGCGCTCAATCGATCCGAGCGTCCGGTTCCGGACGGCTCATGCCCAGCATGCTGGATCGGGCGAGGTGTAGCATCAGAAATGTCCCCTCAGCCGTCAGCAGATGACAATGTTGACGAGTATCGTTGCAAAAGCTGTGGTTTTGAGCTCAGCGTTGAGGTCAATCGCTAACTTCACAGCACATCAAACGCCGACGCCTTCCCTTCCAGCATCAGCTCCGTCAGTGCCCACACCAGCGCATCCCCTCGATCCGGCGACCCCTCACCCACGTATCCCGACGGAGTGAAGTTGCAGAGCTGGTCTTCAAGGTCGGGGAAGTCACCAACGTGATGCACCCGGCCTTGCTCGTACAGGGCGCTGATCGGCTCTGCGCGGACTGACTTACCTCGTGATGCCGAGACATCCTTGTACGAAGCGGACCGGTCAGCTGTTGCGATGGTGAAGCGCACCATGTCGCCGCCAAAGTTCTTCTCGCCAACGATGCGATCGGCTCTGTGGTGGTGGTATCGCTCAACAGCACGCCTGCCCCATCCTTCTGGGCCCATCTGACAGGTAGCGTCCTCCAGAATGTAGGCGTGCCCATCGATACCCAGTCCAGCAACCACGATGCCGATATCGTCGCCGCCACCGTCACCCTTAGTGCCTGATGGATCGACCGCGACTACGATGCGGCGCATCTCGGGGGCATCCTTCACGCGCAGGCTGTCGATGCCCGGCATGGTCCTGCCGTCCTGCGCCGTTCGGTCTTCCAGCGACCACAGCGCGCCAGATACCTCGCTCGCCCATTCCCCCGCTTCGAAGCGAAGGCGCTTGGCCGCAGACATGCCGGCCAGCACTTCGAAATACTCGGCCGGCAGGTTGTCCGCGTTGTCGGACGGGTTCACCTTCATCTCGACATAGTCGTCGGGCTTGGGCAGCGCCTCTTTCGTGCCGGGCTTCAGCTTCGACCGGAACAACTGGTAGGACCAGTGCAGTTTGCTGGGCGGGTTGCAATCGAAGTAGGCTTTCAGGGCAAGGTGGGTCTTGCCGGTCGCCGCCGCGATCTCCGGCGCCAGTTCGCACTTCTGCGCCAGGCGAGACATTGCGATCTCAATTGACCCCCACGGGATTTGGCTGCTCTCGTTGAAGTAGAGCGTGCAATACTCCGCGCCCAGGATCTTTTCGACGCGCTCCTTGTCGTCCAGCCCGGCGATCCAGATCTGCGATCCGTTCGGCAGCTCGACATAAAAGTCGGTCTTGTCGGGCCGGTAGCGCAGGGTAGGGAAGCAGAGCTTCAGCACCTTCGGCAGCGTGTCTGCCCAGATGCTGGTTTTGGCGTGGTTGAAGCGGAAGCGGAAGATGACGTGCCGGGACGCGGGCGCGTTGATGGCGCGCTGCACGATAGCCCGGCACAGCAGGAACGTCTTGCCAGAGCGCGAACCGCCGCGCAGCATGATGTTGCGGGCAGGGCTGGCGAGAAGGCGATTGGCCTCGCGCTGACGGGGGGTGAGGGTGGCAGTCAAAGGCTGGCGTTTACCCGACAGTCATCTTCCTCGGCGACACTGGCCCAGGAGGTGAAAAATGGACGAAACAGAACAAGACGATTACGATTTCGAAGATGATGAGCTGGACGGCCCATTAATCGAATGCATCCACTGCGGCGCACCGGTGTACGATGCACCGCCGGGTGCAGAAGGAGCGCTCTGCAGCGCCTGCGATTGATTGAGAAGACGCTGGCGGGGCGCGTCATAGCCCCGCATCCTCTTGTGTTACTGTCAGCGCCATCGCGCCGGAATGCTCAATCTTGTCCTTGAATGCCTGCACCGCGACGTGCTTGCCGACCAACTCAAGCGCCTTTGATGCACCGAGCGCGTTGAACTCGAACAGCGGATTACCGCCCTCGTCGGTGACCTGCTCGCCTTTGCGGTCAGTGATCGGGCTGATCTCCTGCATACAACGCTCGTGCAGCTTTACCGCCTGCCGAAGCACATAGTCCGCATCGATCTGAGTTCTTTGCGACCGCGCCAGCAAAGCTTCTCGGACGGCCTCTGAGACCATAACATTCGATAACAGGCGTGATGACTGCTCTTGTGCCGTCTTCGCGCTGTAGCCTGCCCGAATTGCCGCCTGTGTGGCGTTCAGGTCAATCAGGTACTCTTCGACGAAACGGCGCTGCTTCTGGTTCATCGTCTCGGCTTCCGTTTCACATTGCTCTGTTCTGCCCTGAGCCGGGCGATTGCTTGCTTCCGGGCCTCGGCAAGCTGTTTGGGTCCGCCGCATTCAGCGATCCAGCGCATGATTACCTCTCTGCGTGCGCCATAGGCCCGCTCAACGCCGCGCCAGCCTCCCCGGGTGGTCGGGTCTATGAACCTGTCCCGGAACCCCTCAGGCAGGGGCGGGAAGCGATCTATGGGGATCACAGTTCGATCTCCTCACCCTCTGCCCCTGCCACCATCTCGGCAAAGTCGACACGGACGGATCGGGGCATGCGGTTGTAGAGGTGGACAAGGCTCATGCACTGGCTGTCCTCGTCTGCGGGCTGGCGAGGTGCGAGCGACAGTTGCGACTGGAGCGCGGCGTATCGCAGATCACGAGGGCTGGTCCGGTCCTTCGCAGCCTGGTCGAGTAGCTTGCGGGCTTCCCCGTGCGGCAGGCGGGACAGCGCGGCGTAATGGTCAAACGACAGATCAACACTCCGCTCCTCTGCCGGGAACACCTCTGCGACCCGAGCGATGGCGTCGAGCTTGCGCGGATCCTCCAGTATCTCGGGCAGGGCCAGCGCCATCTGTTCGGCAAACGCGCTGTCGGTCTTGGCCCGGGCGCGGCCATAGGCCATCCAGTCAGCAGCCTGCCACTTTGTCTCCCGATCCTTGCGCATCAGGTCGCGGCCAGTGGCGATCCATTCTTCGCAGGACAGATCAGCCGGCAGGTCGAGCGCCGGGGCGAATTCGTCAGCCAGGGGCGCTGTGATGATCGCGGTGGTGTTCTGCATCACCCTCTCTCCATTTCGATTGATCCGGGGTTGTGTTTCCATGTCGGCCGCAGAACCGTGACGATGCTGCCTTCGCGGATCACGACGCGGTGACCTGTGCCGAGCCGAACGAACGTCGCGCCAATCTGCGCAGCGGCTTGGAAAGCTCGACCTGACAGGATTGCGCAGACCTCTTCGGGAGGCAGGTTCTTCACCCGCTCTTGGAAACGCTGGATGGCGTGGTTGGTGATGATGATCATGCTGCCTCACTCCCTCCTTCGACACCGATCCCGCCCAGCAGCGCGCGCAGTTCTTCGACCGGCACAGCCTCCACCGGCGGGCGCCATTCGACGTCGTGCCTCCAAGCCAAGTGCTTGGCGCGGCTCTTGGCGTATTTCCGGGGAGAACCGACACGATCGGCCGCAGTGCGAAATTCGGCGGGCGTCGGCAGGAACTTGCTCGATTTCAGAAGCGCCGAATAGGCGGCGCGCAAATCGACATAGGGCACACCGGCCAGCGCCTCCCGATAAGCCTTTAGCTTTTCGCCAACCTCCATGACCGTAACGCCTTTTCGAGTTGCCGTTACGCCGGCCATGCGCACCACCAGTGCATCGATCTCTCCCTCGGTGGCAGCGCGGGGTTCCGGCTCGGCGGCGAACGCGCGAAACCGGGCGGCAGTCTTCGGGCCCGGCGGATCGTCGCGGTCAGTCCCAGTCAACAGGACCTGCATCAGCCCTTCGTTCACATTCGGACTCGTGGGCAGCGATGAGCCAGGGGTCGGTGCAGCGATCGTTGCGGGCAGGTTGGCGGTCATTGGTCGATTTCCGTTCTTCGCGGGGGTCGTATGCGGCGGCCCATCCCCGGGCCACGATGGCTTCCAGCAGGCGACCGGGCGGCCAGTCGTCGTCCACCAGCTTGTCGATGTCCCGTAGCAGCTTGGCGTAGGCGGTGGGCGTGCAGGGCAGGCGCTTCGCCTTGCGGTTCGCTTTCAGGTCCCGCCAAACCTGCGGTTCCGCCCAGCCCGGTCTTGGGAAC
>PJTT01000496.1_pt1 | contig 27273 bp, 23 predicted proteins | sample 1512261 | NCBI WGS metagenome assembly PJTT01 (sample SAMN08177685, study PRJNA422409) | Soil metagenome, whole genome shotgun sequencing project. | isolation source: Soil (2) enriched on wood chips | place: USA: Madison | collected 2015-01-15
GAATAGATTACAATACCGAACGACCTCACAAATCACTGGGTTATCTTTCTCCGATCAAATATCAGGAAATGAAAACATCAGCTTTATCCACACCGGCAAGCGGAAATCCTTTACCAATTGCAGTGCCGCCGGTAGTGGATAAAGCGGTGCAAAACAAGGGAAGTGATATATTTGAAAACTCTAACTGAACATGGTACTAAAATAAGGGGAGCTTACACCATTACCAAAGGGTTTGGGATGCGGGCAGCATCATTGGTTATGATGTGGCGGGGAGTGCTACGCAGTTAGTCACCGTTATTGCGGATGCCGCGGGGCGGATTGTAACGGCCTTCCCAGGAGTGATTTTAGAAGGCTCACCCTAAAGCATTAAATATGGCAAACAGTATTGCAAACTAGGGGCTTTGTTGTTCAATAATTACTTTTCTCAACCTTTTTCTTGATAAAAAGGTTGAGCCAAAAATCAAGGCTTTGATGAATTCACTAAAAATGACTTTCGTTTCGCTAAAATGCCTGAACTCGCTTCTTAGCGTGAAGCAGTTACTAAGTTGTCGTGGGCTCGGACAGCAGGCATTTTTTAACGCTCCACTTCAGTCATTTTCTTAACGCTCATGCATCAAGGCCGCTTGGCATCCATTTGGCTTAAATGTGTTCTAGTTTCAAGTGCTGGTAGGAGCAAGCGTGCGTAAGCCCGCCTGCGGCCGGCAGGCAAATATTTAGAGATCATTTGCCAAGCACACCGCTTAATAGATATTCCCCCGCCAATCGCCCTGGCAACCGATTGGCGGTGCCCTTTTTTACTCCACTTTTTTGGGCAAGCAAAAAACGTGGAAAAGAGATTTAAACTCTATGTTCTTTGACGGAATATGGATATAGTTGATGTCTTTTACATCTATAGTTAATAAAAACATTTTCCTATGAGCAAACACCAACACCTCTATCGCTACCTCAACCGCATCGCCATCACTTATAAAGGAAACCCTTTAAAAGTGCCACCACTACAGGTAATAAAAGATTTCTTTACTTATGCCAAACCTGCCGAGCATATAAAGGCTTTTGATGCATTTTGCCTGGCCGCGCTTCATGATCAGTATCGCTGGCGCAGGGGCAGCCCGGGCAATGCGCTATATTATAGCGAACAGCTGGAGCTATTGATAGAAGCAGCTTGCCTGCTGTATCAGAAACCTGAACACAAAGGCGGACGTTATAAGATGTTAAGGGAAACGCTGCAATACTTTTTCAATTATGCGTCGTTAATGAAATGGAAAAAACGGCATCATGCGTTTACTCATGCTGCGCTTTCTAAAAATTCGGTGGCCGATGAGTTATCACCCGTGATTATATATAAGTATACCGCATTTCTTAAAAAGCTGATAATAGTTGCCGCCGGTATAATATCGGCTTCTGCTGAATGAAATAAATGGTGAGTATCAGTGTGGCTGAACAAGATTTTGCTGCTTCTTATCGTTCAATATTTTCCAATTGTTTTAACAGGGGGTGCAGAAAAATTAACACAAAACAATTTTACCTTGGGGTATGAAAAAACCATATGCCATTGCACTGCTTTCCCGGTTGCTACTATTTTACAAGCCTGCCAACACCCAAAATACGGACTCGGCTATCGTATTAATTTTTGATAGTATTCCAACCCTGGTGAGAAGTATTACTCCTTTTAAGGGTCTTAAAGTGGAAAACAACACGCATCAGGTTCGGATTTTTGATAATTTTTATGAGCATTCATTCAATCCAAAAGCCCAGGTTTTGGACACGATTATTTTTTCGCCTCAGAGTGATCATATTTTTCTTTCATTTTATTATGAAATAACACGGCAGCCTTTAGACTATATAATAAAGCGTGGAGATACCATTAGGTTTCGTTTTGTAAATGGAACGCCGTATGCTTCAATACGAGATACAAAAAAAGAAGCTGCTTTAAATTATGAGTTTAACAAAATAGCGAATAATGGATTTAGACACACACCATTCGAATTGTATAAAGAACCTGTAACGGTTTCTAAAAGTGTGAATGATCTATTGAGTGACAAGAGCGGGCTTAAGAATCAATTTTATCTGCCAGCCCGGGAACTGCTTAACGGCGAGCTGTCCATGCTTAATAATTGGAAGGAGTTAAAGCAGAGGTTTCCGTATATGTATGATTTCTACCAGGATAAATTAACGAATCAAATTTTCTTGATGGATCTGGCTCAGGGGCAGCTTAGCGCAGATACTATAAAAAGCATACTTCTTGCCAATAAAACCAGGTTGCCGCAACTATCTTATTCTTACTTTCTTCCCTTACTGGAAAGAATTGCGGATAGTGCGATTTTAAAAAAGTCTACCCTTTTAAAATATGCAAACGGTAGCGATTTGGATTACAGGGAGGCGTATGATAAAACCTATGAATGGGCAGAAGTGAACGACTTCTACAAAAGCAGTTGTTGTATAAGTACCTGCAAAAAATTGGCGATATTTTTTCCTTGTCAGATCTGGAGAAATACTTAGCAAAGTTTACCGCATTTTCTAAGGATACCTTATTGGTAAAAAATATTAAGAGCAAATTTTTAGTTGCGGATAGTAAAGGGGCATTAAGCAAAGATTCTTTGTACATGCTGGACGCCCAAAACAATCAGCTATCGCTTCAGCAGGTGTTGAATTCAAATAAAGGCAAACTGGTTTACATCGATTTTTGGGCGAGCTGGTGTTTTCCTTGCAGAAAGGAAATGCCCCACGCAAAGGAGCTTTGGAAGCAATTTGACAATACGGATATAATTTTTGTATACCTCTCTGTTGATAAGAACAAGGAGGAATGGGCAGGCGCAGCCGTTGCAGAAGGTTTAGATACAAGGGTGCACAATTATGTTGTTCTCAACGCGGAGCAATCTACATTTTTGAAGAGTATAGATTTTGGTCCTATTCCCCGTTATTTATTGTACGATAAAGAAGGAAAGCTGGTGCATAAAAAAGCCCCCGGACCGAGTTCGGATGAAATAAAACGGGTAATTGAAACTTATTTGAAGAATTAGTGTGTTGATCGGAAATGAAATTCATGCGCCTGATTGACTATTATAAAAAATGTTTGCTCAAATAACCGGTTTGGCATAAATTTAAATAGGAATACTATTGTTAAGCCATTTAAATTCAATTAAAAAGCGAACAACTATCGTTATCTTATCTGGCAATTGAAAAACTAAAAAAAATATATCCATGAAATTATCTGAACTTAAAACCGGCGACTGGATTTTATTAAACGATAACGGCGTTGAAAGAGAAGGCACTGTTTTACGCGTAAGTAATGAAGACAATAAAGTGTGTGTGGATAATGGCATACAGGAATTTTGGTACGAACTGGAATATATTAAACCACTTCCGCTCAACGAGCAACAATTGATCAACCTGGGTTTTGAGAAGCTGGGAGTAGAAAATGGAGTGAAATATGGCAAAGGTGCCTTTAGAGTACACGTTCCATCAGAAACTGATTTTTCAAAAGTAGAAGCATGGTATCGCGAAGACCGGCGATTTTTCGATCATCCGATGTATGTACACCAGCTGCAAAATATTCATTTAGACATGACCAAAGTGCAGTTAGAAGCCTGATTGTCAACGATTACATAAAAATATTAGTTGAGATGAGGAAGAAATTCCCGTAAACTTTTTAACATATCAACTTTTTTCTTACTTTGCGTAAGTGAATGGCCTGTTCTGAAATTTATCGGAACAGGTTTTTTTTATTCACCCAATTTCCGTATCTTTGCACCCCTAAAATTTTTATGGCTAAACAACCCTTAATAAAGCAAGACGGAGTCATTTTGGAAGCCTTGTCCAACGCAATGTTCAGGGTGAAACTGGACAATGGACATGAAATTTTAGCGACCATTTCAGGAAAAATGAGGATGCACTACATCCGTATTTTACCTGGTGACAAAGTAGGATTAGAAATGTCGCCTTACGATTTAACCCGCGGGCGTATCAATTTTAGGTATAAAAATTAAGCTTCAGATCTTAAAAACAAACAAGATGAGAGTAAGAGCATCAATAAAAAAACGCAGCGCGGATTGCAAAATTGTACGCCGTAAAGGAAAGCTGTACATCATTAACAAAAAGAATCCTCGTTACAAACAACGTCAGGGTTAATTTTTGATATTAGTATTTAAACTTTAGAATTTAATATTTATTTATGGCACGTATTGCCGGTGTTGATTTACCAAAAAATAAAAGGGGCGAAATAGGTTTGACCTATATCTACGGAATTGGCCCTTCTACGGCTAAATATATTCTGGATAAGAATAGTATTGACCGTAACAAAAAAGTAAACGATTGGAACGATGATGACTTAAACGCCATCCGTACCACCATTACTGAAGAGTTAAAAGTAGAAGGACAACTGCGTAGCGAAACTCAAATGAACATCAAACGTTTATTGGATATCGCTTGCTACCGTGGTCTTCGTCACAGAAAAGGTTTACCTGTTCGTGGTCAGCGTACCAAAACTAACAGCCGTACTCGTAAAGGTAAACGTAAGACAGTTGCCGGTAAGAAGAAAGCTGCTAAGAAATAATTAGTTGGTAAGTTAACAAGTTGATCAGTTGACAAGGTTGGTTATACCTGCTTTGTGAACCTTTCAACTTGTTAGCTTTTTTACTATAAAGGGCTTCATAGTATACTCAACCTCTCCGGATTGCAAAGAAGCCTGCAGGAGGATAGGTTTGGGGTTCTGTTCCGACGTTCGGGACGGAATTTTATTATTTAATTTAAAGATTACCTCAGTTCTCATGGCAAAAGCACAATTAAGCGCGAAAGCCGCCGCAAAGAAAAGGATCGTAAAAGTAGATGCCTTCGGCGATGCGCACATTTCCGCAACATTTAACAACATTATCATCAGCCTTACCAACAAAACAGGCCAGGTTATTTCCTGGAGCAGCGCTGGTAAAATGGGCTTCCGCGGTTCTAAAAAGAACACTCCTTACGCGGCTCAGATGGCTGCTGCAGATGCTGCAAAAGTAGCATTGGATGCAGGTTTGAAAAGAGTAGACGTTTTCGTTAAAGGTCCTGGTTCTGGTAGAGAAGGTGCTATCCGCTCTCTGTCTCAGTCTGGTATCGAGATCGTTACTATTAAAGACGTAACACCGCTTCCGCACAACGGATGCCGCCCTCCTAAAAAGAGAAGAGTTTAATTTTATGTACGATGTGAGATGTACGGTGTGCGTTTTCGTATATCAAACATCTCACATCGTACATCTTACATATTTTTGAGCCATTTCGGTTTCATTTTTAATAAAGGGTACGCAATTAATTTTTTCCAAGGCTTTTTATCGATTGCAGTACCGGTTTCTAAAAAAGCTTAAATGAAAGTATAATTATGGCACGTTACAATGGTCCTAAGACCAAAATCTCCCGTATTTTCGGAGAGCCTATTTTAGGTAATGGTAAATGGTTGGGTAAAAACAGTAACCCTCCCGGTCAGCACGGTGAAAAACGCAAACGTAAAACTTTAGGTGAATACGCTTTGCAGTTGCGCGAAAAACAAAAAGCTAAATACACTTATGGTGTTTTAGAGAAACAATTCCGCAAAACTTACGAAGAAGCAAACCGTCGTAAAGGTGTTACCGGTGAAAACCTTATCAAATTACTTGAGTCTCGTTTAGACAACACGGTATTCCGCATGGGTATTGCGCCTAGCCGCCCTGCAGCACGCCAGTTGGTGAGCCACAAGCACATCGAAGTAAACGGCGACGTAGTGAATATTCCTAGCTATTTGTTAAAAGCTGGCGATGTTATCACTATAAAAGAAGGAAGCAGAAGCCGTACTTCTATTACAAGTGTTATTACTCCTAAAAACCCTAAGTTTAGCTGGGTAGATTTTAACGAGACTACTCTTACCGGTACTTTCATCACTTATCCTGAAAGGGAAAGCGTTCCTGAGAACATTAAGGAACAACTGATTGTTGAATTGTATAATAAGTAATTTGTGTGAATGGTCAATAGTGAATGGTCAATTACTATTCTCACTATTCACTAATCACTACTCACTATAAAAATCTAAAATAGGTATGGCAATTTTAAATTTTCAGCAGCCGGATAAAATCATCTTACAAAAAGCATCTGATTTTGAAGCCCAGTTTGAGTTTGCACCATTGGAGCCTGGTTATGGGGTAACCGTTGGTAATGCACTTCGCCGGGTTTTATTGAGCTCTTTGGAAGGATATGCTATTTCGGCTATTAAAATAGAAGGTGTTGACCATGAATTCGCTACCATTAAAGGTATCAGCGAAGACCTGGTTGAGATCATCCTGAACTTAAAGCAGGTTCGCTTTAAGAAACTGGTTGATCATGAAGTAGCTAACGAGAAGATTTCATTGTCAGTTAAAAATCAGGCTCAGTTTACCGCAGGCGCAATCGCCGATGGTACTCAGTCTTTCCAGATCATGAATCCTGAGCTGGTAATCTGTACTTTAGATTCTTCTGCTAAGCTGGACATCGAACTAACTATCGGTAAAGGCCGCGGTTATGTTCCTGCTGAAGAAAATGCAGTGAAAGATGCACCGGTTGGTTTAATTCCTATCGACTCTATTTACACTCCTATTAAGAATGTAAAATACAGTATCGAAAATACCCGTGTGGAGCAACGCACAGACTATGAAAAATTAGTTATGGAAGTTGTTACAGATGGTACTATCCATCCTGAAGATGCGGTAAAGCAAGCTAGCCGTATCCTGATTCAGCACCTGATGATCATCACTGATGAGAACATCACTTTCGATAACAAAGAAGAAAAGAAAGAAGACTTAGTGGATGAAAATACATTGCAATTACGCAAAGTATTAAAAACTCCATTAGAAGATTTGGATCTTTCTGTACGTGCATTTAACTGTTTGAAAGCCGCTAAGATCAACTCTCTGAGCGAGCTGGTACAGTACGAGCAGGAAGACCTGATGAAGTTCAGAAACTTTGGTCAGAAATCTCTTTCTGAGATCGAGCAGGTATTGAACGAAAGAGGTCTGGGTTTTGGAATGGACCTTCAGAAGTTAGGTATCGATAAAGACGATTATTAAAAGAACAATTAGCTAATATGCTAATGTGCCGATTTGCTAATAAAAAGCACATTATCGCATCAGCATATTAGCACACTTAAATAGTAGGCTGCAATTCCCTGACTACGGTGCAGCTGAAATTTTTTAACATCGATGGATATATTGGCTCATTAGCTAATTCTCACATCAGCAAATTAACAAAGTCATGCGTCACGGAGACAAAATCAAAAATTTAAGCCGCACTAAAGCGCACAGAGAAGCATTATTAGCTAATCTTTCTAATCAATTAATTGAGCACAAACGTATCGTAACAACTTTGGCTAAAGCTAAAGCATTGCGTGTATTTGTTGAGCCTTTGATCACTAAAAGTAAAGAGAATACTACACACCAACGTCGTATTGTTTTCGGTCACTTGCAGGACAAAGAAACAGTTAAAGAATTATTTGACAATATTGCTCCTAAAGTAGGCGGTCGTCCTGGTGGTTACACCCGTATCATTAAATTAGGCGCTCGTCCTGGTGATAATGCAGAAAAAGCGATGATCGAATTAGTAGACTACAACGAAATTTACGGAAACGGTGTAGGAGAAGAAAAGGCTGCTGCTAAGAAAACACGTCGTCGTGGTGGTAGCGGTAAAAAAGCTACAGCGGCTCCTGCTGAGAATGCAGAAGTGGTTGCAGAAGCTCCGGTAGCAGCTGAAGAAGCAAAAGCTGAAGAAGTAGTAGCTGCTGCACCTGCAGTAGAAGAAGCTCCTGAAGCTCCGGCTCAAGAAACAAAAGAAGAAGGTAACGAAGAAGCGAAAGCTTAATTGTAGCCATACTGATAAGTTTAGCGCCTCACGAAAGTGAGGCGTTTTTTATTGCCATCTAAAGAATGCTGCTGTACTATCGAAATGGTAGTACTAGATTGTTATGGTAAAAAGTGTTTGTTTAAGACTGAGGTTTAAATTCCAAAAATCTGACATGCTGTATACTTATCTACGATATAGGGGAGGCAATCAGTTAAACTGCCAGTCGTTGGAGCTAACTTAGTAGTACTATGATAAAGTACTGGTTTGAGTTTGATTTCGACAATTATAAAGCGGTGATTCCACCCGGGCCCTTTGGGATTGTGACATAACTGCATATAATTATGAGCGTGCATTGATGTTCCTGGAAAGCAAGGTGTTTAAAAATGATATATTGCCGGACACTTTTAAATGTACAAAGAAAGTCAAGATTAATACTTTGGATCAGGAACATGGCGCTCCCAATACGAAGCTCCCGGTTTACTTAGGTGTTTGGTTCCTATCGGATATGATTAATGCTTAAGCCTTGAATTAATTGCTCAGGAGGGAGCGAATATTATGAATTTAGAGGAATTAAAGTATTCTGAAGTTTGTATATGTCAGCCCTATGGTATGCATAAATGAGGCATTAAAGCATATGTATTAATGCGCTATGAGAATTATATATACCGGGGATATTTTTATTATAGCTAAAAAGGAGGTAGGCTAGATCATAAGAAGTTTGAAGCGGAGGATGAAGCTGTTTATATTTTTTGGATAGAATTAAAACACAAATAAATCTTCTAAAAAGATAAGCATAAGGTTAACTACATAAAAGCAAAAGAGGAGCCCGAAGACTCCTCTTTCTTTATATAGTGATGAACGGTTAATTATATCCAGCTTCCGTTGAATGTGTCGCTTGTCTTGGCATCATTAGCCAGTTTCTGTCTTCTTAAACGTACTCTCTTCCTTTGCTTAAACATAGTGATCAGCATAAGTATGGGGAAGCCCAGGATAAATACCAGGGTTACAAGGCCGTTTCCGCCAAATACCGCATTGGCAATACCAATGGCAGGGAAAAATATGGCACCAAAACTGATCCATTTACCACCATACATTTTGGTCATGGGGCGCTTTAATCTCTCAGCGATCAGGTACATACTCGGTACCATGAACAGTGTCATAAAGAAGGCGAATATTAAACCAAAAATGATCGTCCAGGAAAGCGGTTTCCAGAAGGTTACATTATCGCCTCCGAAGAATATTCTTGGATTCAACTCAGCGAACAGCGTAACGAAGTTGATATTGAAACCAACCGCCAGTGGAATCAGGGCCAATATCGCTGCCAATGCCGTCAATAATACCGGAATGATACGTGTTTTACCAGCTTCTATTACCGCTTCACGGGTTTTCATACCGCGCGATCGCAACTCATCTGCAAACTCTATTACCAGGATACCATTTTTAATAACGATACCTGCCAGGCCCAATATACCTACACCGGTCATTACCACAGATACCGTCATACCTGTGAAAGCAAAGCCCAGCAGTACCCCAATGATACTGAATATAATTTCCGTTAATATAATAACAGACTTGCTCATGGAGTTAAACTGCATCACCAAAATAAATAGAATTAAACCCAACGCTATCACAAGGGCTTTACCCAGGAAAGCACCTGTTTCAGCCTGTTGTTCTCCTTCTCCGGTTTGTTTGATCGTTACATCATCACCTGTTTTTCTAAAGCTTTCAATAGCGTTTGCTATATCAGCATTTACTGCAGTTGGCGTATAACCCTGGCTTTCCAGAACATTACTTCTAAGTGTAATAACACGTTTCTGATTTTTACGTTGTACACTACCTAATGTATTAGAATAGTCAACAGTTACCAGCGAACTGATAGGCACATTCTTCACCTGTCCGCTAGCCATATCTCTAAAGCTAACATTCATGTTCAAAAGATCGGTAAGGCTTTTTCTCTGTACTTCTCCGCTACGTACGTATATTTTATACTCGTCCTCACCATCTTTTATTTTGCTGGCTTCATTGCCGAACAATGCGGTACGTAACTGCATCCCAATCTGTGCTGATGAAACTCCTTCTCTTAATGCCCTTTCGCGGTTCACAGTAAGGGCTATTTCAGGGCTGGCCAGGTCTACATTCATTTTGAGTTCTTCCACACCCGGAACCTGTACGCTATCCAGGAAATTTTTCAGATCCACAGCCGTCTTGATCATATCATCAAACTCTTCACTTGCTACTTCTATATTCACCGGAGGTTCTGTTGGTGGTCCGTTCTGCTCCTGCTCTACGGATATTTCCGCCCCTGGAATATTTTTAATAGAAGCGCGTATTTTGTCTAAATAGGGGCCTGTTTTTTCGCCATGCCTTTTTTCATATTCAACAAACGATACCTGTACACGCCCCAGCTCGCTTCTGGTACTCCTGTCGCCACTGTTAGGATCGGCGGCGCCTACTGCAACGTTGGCGATAACGCTCTCAACGATGCGGTTCTTTTTGCCTTTGAGAGGGTCGTGGTCAAGCGCCTGGTTCACTCTGGACTCCAGGTACTTGGTTACGGAGTCGGTATATTCTACATCTGTACCGGTAGGTAATTTTAAATAAACGTAAATAAAGTTAGGGTCTGAGCCCGGGAAGAAAACCACCTGTGTTCTTCCTGTAGCTGATGAGATGCCAAAGATCACAAAGGATACTATCAGCAATCCAAATGCACCTAACAGCAGCCAAACCGGTCTCCAGCCATTAACCGCCCATTTTAACAAGGATTCGTAATGACTCATAATCCACGGTAGCACCCTGTTTTGGAAATTGTGTATCCAGGCAGTAAAGAAATAAGTATTGAGAACTGTCAGGAGCGCCATGCACAAAGACAGGTTGGCGATAAAATGGAGCATACTTTTGGCGCCCTTGCCGGCTTCTATCCCTACAGCCAATTCTTCAGGCGTGGCAACAGGTGCTGTAGCCAGGAAGCCAAAAATGTTAAAAAGTATACCAATGCCGATCATGATAAGAAACGGGCGCGATCTGAATATCGCGGACTTTTTCTTTTGCGTATGATCTTCTTCATGGTTCATAAAGTCCACTGCAAACACGGGGTTCATAATAAATGCAACCAGCAACGATGCTGTTAAAGTAAAAATCAGCATCAATGGCAGGTACACCATGAACTTACCAATAATACCGGGCCACGCAAGCAGGGGGACGAAAGGTGCCAGGGTGGTCAATGTACCGGCCAATACCGGCACAAATACTTCTCCTGCAGCGATCATAGCTGATTTCTGCGAGTCCAGCTTACCTTTTGCCTCAACGAATATCCTATGTGTATTTTCGATTACCACAATGGCATCATCTACGATAATACCTAAGCCAAACAGAAGGGCGAAAAGTACCATGAAGTTCAGCGTAATACTACCTCCGATAATGATCTCCCCCAATGGGATAAACATAAAGGCCACGAACATACTCAACGGTACGCTAAGCGCAACAAAGAAGGCATTGGTTAATCCCATGAAGAACATCAGGATGATCAATACCAGGATAAACCCGATCACGATAGAGTTAACAAGATCGTTAAAAGATGTTTTGGTTGATATACTTTGATCTCCTGTAATAACAACATTAAGGTCTTTGGGGAAGAGATTGGTCTTCATGTCCGCAGAGATTTCCTTCACGGCTTCACTGGTTTCAATAAGGTTTTCACCCGAACGTTTTACAATGTTCAAGGTAACCACATTTTTACCGTCCAACCGGGCATAGCTTTCTGTTTCTTTTACGGTATCTTTAATAGATGCTATATCTTTCAAATAAACAGGATTACCGCTGGTATTGCGAAGAATTACTTTTTCAATATCATAGGCCGTTTTAAACTGTCCCTTCAATTGAAGATTACGTTTCATATTACCTACTTCCAGTAAGCCGCCGCTAATGTCCATATTCTCGTACTTGATGGCATTGGCAATGTCATCAAATGTCACACCTGCGGCTTGCATGCGGGCATTATCTACATTCACCTGGAACTCTCTTTCAGGAGCACCTACTAAATCGACTCTTGTTATCTGCGGCAGTTCTTCAAGTCTATCCTGCATTTTGTCTGCATATTCCTTCAAACGTACGCCATCATAATCACCACTCAGGTTTACGTACATAATCGGCATCTCTGAAAGACTAACCTCCATTGCTGTCGGCTCCTGCGTCAAATCCGTGGGTAAATCCTGCTTCGCTTTGTCTATCGCATCTTTTACCTTCTGTACTGCAACATCTACCTTCACATCTGTACCAAATTCCACCTGTATGGCAGAATAATCCTGCAGAGATGTGCTGGTCACTTTTGTTACTTTCACACCGGTAATGCCCTTAATTTGTTTTTCGATGGGTTGGGTAACCAGGTTTTCTATATCCTTAGGTGAGTTACCTACGTAAATGGTTGAAATGTAAACATTAGGTATTACCACATCCGGAAAACTTTCTTTGGGGAGGGTAATGAACGTAGACACACCAAATATGGAAACAATGAGTATCAGCAGGTATATCGTGGTGCGGTTTTTTACCGACCACGAAGTGGGCTTAAACTCTTTGAATTTTTCGTTGAAATTTTCTAAAACACTCATATCCGAGTTTGTTTGAAGTTTGAAGTTATTTTGTAAAAGCAGGTCTCGTCTGCCATCAACTATCATCTATGAACGATCTCCTTACTGCACCGGTGTAGTACTGATCACCTGCCCATCATAAATGCTTTGAAACCCTTCTGTGATCAACTGGTCGCCATTGGCAAGTCCTGATTTAATTTCGAGCCTGTCTTTGTACAGTTCACCCGGAATAACCCTTTTTTTGCGCGCAACCAGTTTTTTATTTTCTGTAACCGCAACTAAAACAAACTTGCCTTGCTGATCGGTTTGCAGCGTATTTACCGGAACCGTAATGGCGTCTGGCCTGGAGTAATCTTCAATCTGCACTTTGGCGATCTGGTTGGCACGAATAGCGGGGTCAGACGGTACATTAGCTTCTACATAAAAACTACGAGTAGCTGGATCGATCAGCTTGCTTACAACAGAAGCTTTAGTTTGAATTTTTTTATCATTCGCTTCAGGTAATGTAACAGTAATAGAGGAGCCTACATTTACACGGTCCAGGTAGTTCTCAGGAACATTTACCAACAATTTCAACTGAGAAGTATTTACAATAGATATCTGTGCACCGGTAGCGCCCATACCTGTAAAAAGCTCACCTACTCTTATATTCAGCTGGTCGATTGTTCCGTCAATATCTGCAGTAACATTCGAGAAGCTTAATTGCTCTCGTGCGGCCCCTGCCTGAGCTTCTGCAGCCTGTACCTGTGCGTTCAACTGGTCTACATTGGCTTTGGCCTGTATGACCTGCATTTCGGCGCCAATATTATTGTCCCAGAGGTTTTTTTGACGCTGGTAAGTCGTTTTAGCCAGTTCTAACTGCGTTTTAACTGTAGCAACCTGCTGTTGGGCCGCAGTTACCTGTTGGCGTAATAAAGCATCATCCAGTTTAAGAAGCGTTTGTCCTCTTCTAACGCGGTCGCCCTGTTTAACATAAAGGGCCCGTACAATACCGCCTTGTCCATTACGTGGAGCTACGTAGGCATTTTTACGTGCATCAATTTTTCCCTGGAGGTCAATGAAGTGATCAAAATTGTCGCTGCCGATTTTTTCTACAGAAACCAACTTGGCTTTTACGAAGTTGGGATCTAAAGCGGCAATTTCATCATTAAGTTTATTGATCTGGTCTGATATCTTTTTTTGTTCACCTTTCAGTTTTTCCAGTTCTGTTTTTTTATCGTTCAGTGCGCTGTTCTGTTCTTTTTTACCACCACCGCATGAAGCTAAGATGGCCGTAAAGGCTACTATCGATGTTAGTTTTAATATATACTGCATATAAATTGATTTATAGTTTGGGATGAATGGTTTATAGTTTGCCGGATGCTTTCAGGAAGTCTATTTTGGCACTTATAGCATTGTATAGTGAATTGAAATAGTTAGTCTGCGCACTTTGTAGTTGTACTCTTGCATTTTCAATTTCGAGCTGGCTGCCGGTACCTACTTCAAATTTCTTCTTGGTCTGCTGGTAAACCCGCTCTGCTAAAGACATATTCTGTTTTTGGTAGTCCATATCTGTAATGGCGGTCCTGAATGTATTAATTGAGGAGTCTCTTTGCTGGTCAATTTGTAACCTCAAGGCTTCCACTTGATTTTCAGTTTGGCGAAGCCTTATTCTAGCCTGCTGTATACGCGAGTTAGTAGCGAAGCCGTTAAATATTGGGATGTTTAGCTTTAATGTTAATGCGCTTACCGGAAACCAATAAGAACCGGAGCCAAGCATATTCCCGAATTGATTGGCCTGAGTCATCTGGTTCCAGTAGCCATTCAAACTGAGCGTAGGCATCTTACTCCTTTTGTAGCGCTGCACGTCATATTCGTTAAGCTTTAAGCCTAATGATGCCGCTTGAAAGTCTCTTCTCTGGCTATAGTCGAAATTAGCTGACTCCTCCAGCATTCCTGCTCTTATATCGCTGTCGGTAAGATCATCAGTTAATATCAACTGGTCTTTAATTGGCATGCCCATTAGAACTTTTAAACCCAGGTAGCCATTATTAACAGCATTTAACGCTTGTATTTTTTGCGATTTAACATTGGCAATCTGAACTTCCAGCTTATCTATTTCCAGTTTTTCAACAAAGCCATTGTCGTACATAATCTTTGTATCATGCTGATTTTTTTGCAGCAGAGCGATATTGGAATCCAATAAGGCTAGCTGCACTTTGCTTAATACAAGTTGGTAATATATTTTGGCAACAACAGACCGTATTTGTTCTGCCGTTACTTCAGCAGCCTTTTCTTTATAATCAATAAGCGTACGCCTGGCTTGCAGGCCTGTAAATACCTGTCCATCAAAAAGAATCTGACTTAATGAAACACCGCCCATACTGCTCCATTTAACGCCAAATGCTAATCTGGTGTCTTCTGTGGTAGGAGGTGTTCCGGGCATAAAAACGGTTCCTGCCGGAATGATGGAAATAGGAAGTTTGAGATTGTCTGTGAGATCCCCGCTCGCATTAATTTGAGGAAAGGCACTACCAGTTACTTCCCGGTTTACCTGCTGCTGTAGCTCGATATCCAGTAGCGCATTTTTCACCTGCACATTATTTTTTTGTGCATATTCCAAAGCCTGTTGCAGGGTAAATTGATGGGTTTGCTGGGAAAAGGTTGTTTGAGCAAAGACGATAAGCAGCAATGCCACCGTCGCTATTTTAGTTCGTATCATCAGTAAGTGGTTTTATCTGTTCGGTTCTGTATTTATTGATCATCCGGGTTCCTTTAGGTGTTGCAATTCCGTAAAGGAACAGGATGAATATTTCTTTTTGCAAAGTACCCAGGTCTGTTTTCATAGCGTCGTAAAAATTGCGCTGAAATGGTAAATTGATACTTTCTACTCTTAAGCGGCTTACCAGGGCTACATCAACATCTTCTCTGAATAATCCATCTTTAACGCCCCATTCGATACTGTTATAAATAAACTTATACAAAAAGTCTTCTTTAAATTTTAAGAACTTCCTATAAGCTGCCGGATAATATTTCTGCATATCAAATAAGAGTACCGGGTTCAACCGACGCATCATTTCAGATACAGACGCTGTAGCCAAAAAACCTTCGTGGATCGCATTTTTGGATTTTTGCCTGCAATTTTCACAATTGGCATGGTTGGTTTCCAGGATCATTCCGATGGTATCTGCAACCAGGGTTTCCTTATCAGTGTAATACTGATACAGCGTCTTTTTGCTCATTCCTGTTGAAGCCGCAATATCATCCATGCTCACCCGCCGCATGCCCAGCTGCATAAACAGTTCTTTTGCTTTTTCTCTTATCCGTGTTTTATTGTCTACCACCATTGCCATCGTGCCGCGAAACTAAGGAAACTTTTTCGGGGGCTAAAGTTTCCTTAGGGAATTATTTTTTTAAGGCACTGTTTTTGAAAACGGCCCCGAAAATAAATTACCTTAAAAAAGCGTAAATATTTTTTAGGTAAACGACGGTTTAAAGGGGGCAAACGGAAATGCCAGCTTCATCCTGTATCAATAAAAGATATAGTATCTTGCACCTCAAATGCCTAAATACCTTTCCCATACTCCTAAAGACAGGGTTTTGAAAACTCTGTTTCGTTATTTTGTTCAGGGAGTGATTATTCTTGCACCAGTTACCATTACGGCCTATATTCTGTATGTAGTGTTCGATTGGATTGACAGCCTGCTAAGGCCGGTATTCACTACGCCGGGGGTGGGGTTTGTGTTGATTATTGCTTTTATTATTTTTATCGGTTGGCTAAGTAGCTACTTTATTATGGAGAGTGTGATCAACTTTTTTGATCATTGGTTGGAGCGGACACCAGGCATTAAGTTAATTTATAAATCGATCAAAGATTTTTTCCAGGCTTTTGCCGGGGATAAAAAAAAGTTTACCAAAGCGGTGCTTGCCAACGTATTTAACAATGATGTCTGGATCGTAGGTTTCCTGACTGATGACGAAATGGACAAGTTTAATATGGGACATGAAATGGTAGGGGTGTATGTGCCTCAGGCGTATAATTTTGCCGGCCAGTTATATATTTTGCCGAAAGAACGCGTAAAGCCTATTGAAAACCTTACTGCCGGTGATGCCATGAAGTATACGGTAACAGGCGGGGTAGTAGAAAGTTAGTATTAATTATATGGGAAGAAAAATTCTGATAGCAATAACCGGGGCAAGCGGCTCTATTTACCCGGCTCAGATGATCGATAAGCTGTTGCAGCTAAAAGATCAATGGGAGATACTCGCAGTTGTGGCTACAGATAACGCTATGGAAGTGTGGCAGGTGGAAATGCAGGAAGCGTTTAAAGAAAAGCAAGGCGTATTATATTTTACTAAGAATGATTTCTCGGCACCTTTTGCTTCAGGCAGTGGGCAGTATGACACCATGATCATTGCTCCTTGCTCTATGGGAACTATGGGGCGTATTGCGAATGGCATTTCCAATGATCTCATCACGCGTGCCGCTGATGTGGTTCTCAAGGAGCGCCGGAAACTGATATGTGTGGCGAGGGAAACACCCTACAACCTGGTGCATATTCAAAATATGGAGCGGATTACCTTAGCCGGTGGTATCATCTGCCCTGCAACGCCTTCATTCTACAGCCTGCCAAAAACGATTGAAGAGTTGGCCGCCACCGTAACGGATAGGGTATTAGACCTGGCGGGATTTGATATTCAGAGCTTTAGATGGGGCAACAAAAAAGCCGGCTCCACCTAAGAAGCCAGCTTAAATATATGATTCACCTTTTTCTTATCCCAGGTCTACTTTGAACGGAACTTTTTTGGGAGGCAGACATTGCTTATCATCACATGTTTGGTAAGTAACCGTTCCCGAAATATTGGTTTTGGCAGCTGCCTTTAGCGTTATTTTCTGAACGAAATTTACCGTTTTGGAATATTGATTAGCGCTGGCTCCCACAGTGGCATCGTGAAATTTTTCCATTTTACCTACTTCTTTAACAGCCCCTTCCAGTTTCACTAAAGGATTACCGGTAAATGAAAACTTGGTGGGAATGTTAATGGCATCAGCAGGTTGTGTCTGCGAATATAAATGCCAGCCATTGTCCATAACAGCGGTCATGTGTATTTCATAAACTTTTGCAGATATCTTTTTGCTGGTAAATTTCCAGCTTACGGGATTTAACTGCGCCTGCGCTACAGCAACTACAAGTACGGTTGTTAAAAGGAAAACCAGTTTTTTCATCTGTTTTTTATTTTTTTAAATCAAACTAAATGCAATATTACCTGTAGATGCATTTAGTTCATCTTAGGTTGTGTGACGAGAAGTATTAACAATATCGATAGGTTTTTGTTTTGCCTAACGCCATGCTCTATTCATTTATCCGGTAAAGTTAAGGAAAGGCCGCTAGCTGCATCACCATAAATTACCATATAGCTGGTTAGCTACTATAAAAGCTGCGGTTAACCAAAATGAAATTTTCGGATAGAGTTTTAATTCTGCGTTCAGATAACCATAACCATGAAATGCAGCAACAGGCACCAGGGCTAAAACCAGGTTTTCCGAGGTTTTTTCAATGTCGAACAGCGCCGCAACAATCGTTATCAAAAGGTAGCCCATAAATAGATACCAACCTTTTCGTATATGAACCAACATTTTAGCAGAATTAGCTTGCACATAGTACATACCAGCTAGTAATGGAGCCAGAAGTAAGAATAAGGCCCCTGCGTGCCAAAGAGAATACCTTATATCGGAGCTCAAAAAAGAGAGATGATAGAAGTAAGAGGGCACTTCCAGTTTGTCGTTCAAAAATAAATAAGTGCCATAAAAGTAATATGGACTGATTAAACCCAGCAAAAGAATAATCCAGTCAGAAAGTCTGAAAGGTCTTAATACCAATAAAGCTAAAAAAGCCCAGGCGACAAAAAAGAGTGCGGGAAAAAAAAATAAGGACGCCAGCCCAATAAGCAGCGATGCGTTGAAAATATGGTTTTTTACATGGTGCGACTGATAAAGTAATTTGAACGACGTTAGTAGTAATACGGATGCCACCAGGTTAGATGACAACATATTGAATGAAGGTAAAAAAGAGGTGATAAGCATATAAGCCATACCGGAAAGGAAGTTTGGCTTATTCATAAAGCGTTCGGTGTTGACAAAGCTGTTCAGTATAAACGCAATCAACAGGTTCAGGGCAAATGCAATTGCTGTAAAAACGAAACTACTGCTGTTGGTGAAACGATCTAAAAAGCTTGTTACATTGGTATAAAATATGCCATCGCTTTGTTTCACAATAAAACCTTTCGCATTGAAAAATGCCGGCAGTTTTATAAAAATGCCTAAAATGATGAGTAGTATAATATTGCCTGGCGTTTTTTGCCTGAAGATGCCCGTCATGAGCAGTTTTGTATTTCAGGCACAAATAAAGTCAATAAAATCGGATTATAGGGATATTCAGATTAAAATACCTCAATGCATTGTGCCGGGGTCATTGATAAAAGCTTTCGTTTAGGTTTCGGAAGCGATAAAAAAACTCCGGCGAATTATAGCCGGAGTTCTATTCTATGATAATGATTTAAAGCTTTGATTATCAACTATAATTCTACTTTGGCAAAGGAAATATTTCTTTTATACGAGTAGGGGACAATCAACTCTCGCGGGCCTGTTTGCTTACCATATTTGGGCATAAAGTTCAGTCGTTTCTCAGGGGCCTTAATAGGCTGTCCTTTACGAATAGTCCCGTCATTGCCGATCGCTATATTTTCCAGATCGGATATTTTCCCCGAATTGTTCATAAGAAAGACAATGCTGTTGGAGCCAGGCAGTATTTGGTAGGAGATACTGCCATCGGTATTACTTTCACTTTGCGATTTTACGATAACATTATCCCAGGTTTTATTGCCTTGCGCGTCAAATGAGAATATGGCAATATTACCAGCATTAAACTGTTGTGAGTTTCCCCATCCAGGGCCGCCACCCCAACCAGGTCCCCAGCCACCCCACCAATAGCTGCGATAGAAGAACGGTGAGTAATAAGAATAGGGCCACCAGCCACCCCATCCAGGGCCGCCCCATCCCCAGCCCCAGCCGGGTCCCCATCCGCCCCACATACCCATACCCATACCCATACCACCCCACATGCCCATGCCTCCCCATCCGCCCCAGCGATCCCAGTTGTTAGTATTATAAAGGGCCTCAGATGCTACGGTAAAACTACCATCGCCATTTACAATAATATTATTGATAAAGAAGTTGTTAAAGGCATTTTTGCCGGATCTTCCTCTTGCTCTTTTTTTAAGGTCTTCATCGAATAAAGTCGTTTTTTCAAAAACGACTTTATTCGTATTTTTTTCGATCCCGTAAACATAAAGTCCTTCAATATCACCACGTTTTTTGGTACTGTAAAAGGAAGAAAGCAAATAGCGACCGCTCGCATCATCCACCATCAACTTGATATCATCCAGGAAAAGGTCATTTACACTCAGTTTATGCTCTTCATAAGCGTCTTTATCTGCAGGTTTTTCAATTAAGGCTGCATCAATGATATTGCCATTGGTTTGACGATGGTATTTAATAAAAGAGTAGCTTCCATCATTGGCTACGCTATGCCCCGTTAAATAATCGCCTTTGTACTCCATCGGTAATGAAAAACGACTTTCGCTGATGAGTTGTAAAGAAGCATTAAAGAGCTTGGTGGTAAAGCGAAAAAGACTTTTATCTTTTTTATTGATTTTAAAAGCCATTAGCTTGCTACCATCGTTACTGGTAACAGTACTGTATATTTTGTTATCCGTTTTATAAGAGATCATAGTGGTGTCTAAAACGGTAGGCTCACTTAAAATACGGCCGTTAGCCTCAATAGAGACTGATTTTAAATACACCACATCTCCTTCCTGATGTTGAAATAAAAGGTAGCGGTGATTATCTACGTTATAAAATGAAATATCCAGTATTTCATCTCTTTTAGGAAGTACGGTCAAGGGGACTTCTTCTCTCAGGTCCAAATTATGGTCATAAACCGAAATACGATGATGGCCCTTTACTTCTTTGTAAACGAGGTAATTGTCGGCCGCTTTGCCTAAAATCTCGAAATTCATTCGCTCCACATCTTCCTTATTTACCGGCGCATACCTGATAGATTGAGCAAAGGTGCAAAAGGAAAAGAGTGTGAATACGAGTATGGATAGAAATATGCGTTTCATTCGTTTGTTTTTTATGTTGACGTCTGGCTGAATGTTGTACCCTGTTTGATGCCATTTGCAGCCAATACTTTTGCCGCAAACTTCCTGATTAACCAGTTTTATACCATAAAGTTACGAATACCTTGAGTATCAATTTTCAGAGAAGTCAGCATCTGCAAATTATAACTTTTCTTTTCAAAATATAAGGGTAAGTAATTAAAAATAAAGTTTTTTTCATTTGAAGCCTTTTATATAAACTTTGTATTCTTTTATTAAAAACTAAGAGATCTTATCTGGTGAAAGCTCACACTAATAAAGCAACTGCAGCAGGTCTGCTCATTGCTTTAGGTATCATTTACGGTGATATTGGAACATCTCCTTTATATGTATTTAATGCTATTATCGGTAACCGGCAAATCACCGAACAGTTGATAGTAGGTACGTTATCATGCATTATCTGGACTTTAACGCTTCAAACAACCATCAAGTACGTTATTTTGATTTTGCGGGCAGATAATAAGGGCGAGGGGGGGACTTTCGCTTTATATGCCTTAGTGAGACGACGACGAAAATGGCTGGTGATTCCGGCTATGATAGGGGGGGCGGCTCTGATAGCCGATGGTATTATTACCCCTCCAATGACCATTACCTCTGCTATCGAAGGTTTAAAGATTCTTCCCGCGCTTAAAGATCTGCCTACCTCCACCATAGTTTGGATCGTTCTCGGTATTTTGGCAGCCTTCTTTTTTCTGCAACAGTTTGGAACCGCTTCTATTGGCAAGATCTTCGGGCCCATCATGTTTATCTGGTTTACCATGCTGGCGGTGTTTGGTGCGCTGCATATTGCTGATGATCTAACTATATTTAAGGCATTGAGTCCTTACTATGCGATTGAATTTTTAATTGCCTACCCGCATGGCTTCTGGTTGTTGGGTGCCGTTTTTCTTTGTACTACCGGTGCAGAAGCGCTTTATAGCGACCTTGGGCATTGTGGCAGAGATAATATTCGTTATTCCTGGATCTATGTAAAAGCCTGTTTACTGATTAACTATTTTGGACAGGGAGCCTTCTTACTTTCACACTATAATAAACTCACAGTAACGGATGATATCAGGCAGGCAGTAGGTATCAATGCGTTTTTCAACCTGATGCCCGAGTGGTTTATACTCCCCGGAGTAGTTATTGCGACGACTGCAGCGATAATAGCGAGCCAGGCGATGCTTTCGGGAGCTTATACGCTTATCAGTGAAGCCATCCGTTTAAACCTGTGGCCTAAACTAAGGATCCAGTACCCGTCTGAGGCAAAAGGGCAATTGTTTATTCCGGCTGTAAATACTATTTTGTTCAGCGGTTGCGTTTTTGTGGTGCTGTATTTTCAAAAGTCTTCAAAAATGGAAGCAGCCTATGGGTTAGCTATTATTGTAACCATGATCACCACCACCATTCTTTTTGCCAATTACATGGTATTGAGAAGGATCAATAAGGCATTTATCTATGTTTTTCTAATCGGCTTTTTTATAGTAGAATCGGCCTATCTTGTGGCTTTACTGGAAAAATTCTCCCACGGGGGTTATATTACCTTAATGATCGGGGGTATTATGTTCCTGGTTATGTATGTTTGGTTCAGGGCCAGAAAGATCAAAAACCGGTACGTTGAATTTGTGCGGATGGAACACTATATATCTAAGATCCAGGAGCTGAGCAACGATAAAAGTGTAGCTAAGCATGCTACGCACCTTATTTACCTGACCAGCGCCGACAATCCAAAAGAAATTGAGCATAAAATCATCTATTCCATACTCAATAAAAAGCCTAAAAGAGCTGATATCTATTGGTTTGTGCATGTAGATACGGTTGATGATCCTTACACATCAGAATATAAAGTAGAGCATATTATACCAAATGATATCATCCGCGTGGACTTCAGACTGGGATTCAGGATACAGCCGCGTATTAACCTGTTGTTTAAAAAAGTAGTGGAGGACCTCGTGCAGAATAAGGAAGTGAATATTATGAGCCGTTACGAAAGTCTGGCTAGCAGTAATACAGTAGGCGATTTTCAGTTTATGGTAATGGAGAAATACCTGAGTTTGGATAATGACCTGCCGTTTATTGAGAAGGTAATTATGAAGCTTCATTTCATGATCAAGCATATCAGCCTGTCGGAAGAGAAAAACTTCGGACTCGATTTATCTAATGTTACGGTAGAAAAGTTCCCCTTGGTAGTTTCGCCTGTGACCAATGTAAAGTTAACCAGGATCGACCAATGGACTGATCGTATTTAAGGGGCTTTAATATCTTCTACGCGCAGCTGTAGTGTTTTCTGACCATTCCATTCGTTTTCGTCAATTTTAAATACTACATCAAAAGGCTGGCGATCTTTAACCAGGGCGAATTTGTCAGCCATGTTAAAGCCGATCCCGGTGAGTGTAATGTCACCTTGCTTTACTACGAGGCGGAGGTGGTTTTCTTTCACAATTTTGCTGTACCCCGTATCTACTACCTTCCGGACAATAAAAACAGGCGTCATATTTTCCGGTCCAAAAGGTTCCATCTGACGCAGTATATTGTAAAAAGATGTGGTTATTTCTTTAAAGGAGATCTCTGCATCTATTATTATCTCCGGGATCAGGTGTTCCTGCCGGATAGAAGCAGATACTACTTCTTCAAACTTGTTCCTGAAGAGGTCCACATTGTGCTTTTCAAGCGTAAGTCCGGCTGCTGCGAAATGTCCTCCGTATGCAATCAGGTATTCTCTGCAGGCATGGATAGCTTCATACAAGTTAAAGCCGGGAACACTTCTGGCGCTTCCCGCTGCATAATCACCGCTTTCGGTTAATACTACCGTGGGTTTGTAATGATTTTCGATTAATCGGGACGCAACAATGCCTACCACGCCTTTATGCCAATGGGGCTGGTATACAACGGTGGATTTGTTTTCACTCCAATGTTGATTTTCCGAAATCAGGGCCAGCGCTTCCGCTGTAATATCTGTATCTGCTTCTTTTCGTTCTGTATTGTCACTGTGCAGTTGTTCTGCGTAGTCTAAGGCCTCTTCGTAGTTGCTTGCAATAAAAAGTTGCACCGCTTTGCGGGCATCATCCATCCGGCCGGCGGCGTTCACCCGTGGCGCTATCATAAATACGAGGTCAGTAATATGTAAAAGTTGCTTAGCTCCGCCTAGTGTGGCTAATGCTTTGATGCCGAGGTTGGGGTTTTCATTAGCTTTTATCAGCCCATAAAATGCCAGTACCCTGTTTTCTCCATTCATAGGAACAATGTCTGCGGCAATAGCAGTGGCTACGAGGTCCAGGTATTCATAAGCGTTCTCTAAGGGAAGATTCATTTGCTCACACAAAGCACACATCAGCTTAAATCCTACGCCGCAACCGCAAAGTTCCTTAAAGGGATAGTCACAGTCCTTCTGTTTAGGGTTCAATACGGCAACTGCATCTGGTATTACTTCATCCGGCATGTGGTGGTCGCAAACTATAAAATCGATGCCCAGGGTGTTGGCGTAATTGATGAGATCTACAGACTTTATGCCGCAGTCGAGCGTAACAACCAGCGAGAAATTGTTTTCCCTGGCAAAATCTATCCCGGCTTTGCTAATACCATAGCCTTCTTTGTAGCGATGAGGGATGTAAAAGCCCACCTGGTCATGCAGTTTCTTAATAAACCTATACATGCTAGCCACCGAAGTTGTGCCGTCTACATCATAGTCGCCAAACACCAATATCTTTTCGTTGCTGTCAAAGGCTTTCTGAATACGGCTTACGGCTTTAGCCATATCTTTCATTTGCCATGGATTATGCAGGTGCGAAAGCTGTGGCCGGAAATAATCCCTTGCCTGTTCAAAATGCTGTATGCCCCGTTGAACCAGGATGCGGCAAAGCGTTGCGTTTATTTTAAGCTCCTCCTGTAATGACGATACATTATTCGGATCGGCTTCCAGTATATTCCAGCGTTTGGTCAAAATAGTTATATTGAAAGGGTGGTTAACAAAAGATTGTTATTCATGGGTTATCTATAGGATACAACAATGAGGAGTCATATCCGGCCTAAAGTTCTTATTTCTTTATTACATAGCAATAACAATTGTGATGCTATTGATTAGTATTTTCTTTCCGTTACATAATCTACCAGGTCTTTCAAGCCCTGGCGATACTCATTGTCAGGAAATTGCATTAGTATATCAAGCGCTTCTTTCTTGTATTCGTACATCTTTTCAGTGGCGTATTGTATGCCACCTGCGCTTTTCACTACCTCCAGTACCCACGCAACCTTTTGCTTATCGTTATTATTATTTTTTACGATGCTGATTACTTTTTGACGCGTTGATTTGTCTGCGTTATTAAGTGTATAAATCAAAGGAAGTGTCATTTTCTTTTCCTTGATATCGTTGCCAGTAGGTTTGCCCACGTCTTCACTGGCATAATCAAAAAGGTCATCCTTAATCTGGAACGCAATGCCTGTTTTTTCTCCAAATAATCTCATCTTTTCAGCATCCTCGTCATTTTGGGTGGCTGACCATGCACCGGCGCTACAAGCAGAGGCTAGTAATGAAGCAGTTTTATTTTTGATGATCTCATAATAAATATCTTCTCTTAAATTAAGATTACGTGCTTTCTCAAGCTGAAGAAGCTCGCCTTCACTCATTTTTTTTACCGCATCGGTTAAAATATGAAGAATTCTGTAGTCGTGGTTTTCGAGAGACAGGATGAGGCCCTTGGCCAGGAGATAGTCTCCTACAAGTACCGAAGCTTTGTTTTTCCAGAGCGCATATACAGAGAAAAAACCTCTCCTTTCCAATGAATCGTCCACCACATCGTCGTGAACGAGCGTCGCTGTATGCAGTATTTCCACCAGCGATGCAGCCCGGTAAGTCGCTTCCGTAGGCGTTCCCAGCAGTTTGGCCGACAAAAAAACAAACATTGGCCGCATTTGTTTACCCTTTCTTTTTACTATATACCGTAATATACTATTAAGAAGTGGGGTTGAACTTTTAACAGCCACTTTGAATCGCTCTTCGAAACTGTCTAATTCATTTTTTATTAAAGAAATGGGTAAATTCATAACAATAATTGAGCAAAATAAGGAATTTAAAGGGGCATTTTTGATTTTTTTGCATAGTATTTGCTAACCTGTGAAAGCAGCAGATTTAATTATTTTTTACGTTAAAATTTGTTTATTTAACAAATGGCTCTAAATTTGCTGAACTTATTAAGAAAATCATTTTAAATCTTAATCCTTAGTTATGACAAGCAAAAAGTACCAATTACTAGCAGGCCTTAGTTGCCTGGTTGCGTCAACAGGCTTCGCCCAGGTGAGCCCGTCGCACCCTTATACCGCCCCACATCCGGTATATGGCACATTTTCTGTGACAGATTCTAATTATTACAACGGCAAACAATTGTCTCAGCACAATGAGTTTATGGTTGGAAACTACGATTATCCTGCAAAACCAAAAGATATGTGGGAAATCGGTATTAAAGGTGGTTCCTTCTCTATTCCTGTAGCTGACGTTGATGCAAGATATTTGAACTCATTTGGGTTCGGTGCACATATCCGTAAATCTTTAGGACACGTAATGTCTTTAAGATTAGAGTACGTTTATGGTGTTGCTCAAGGGTTAAACTGGAGACCTTCTCAAAGCTATACAGTTGCTGGTAGTAACACACCTTGGGCTGGTTATAATGGTAACGTTTATTACAATTACAAAACGAAGGCTCAAGATTTATCATTGCAGGCTCTATTTAATGTAGGCAACATTCGTTTCTATAAAAATCAGACCGGTGCAACAATTTACGCTTTAGCGGGTATTGGTGTTAATACTTTTAAAACTAGTGTGAATGCTTTAAACGGTACTAGTCTTTATAATTTTCCTGCTCAGGAAGATGTTTATGATAACAGGAAAGATCAGTTAGATGCGATCAAGAATCTTTTAGATGATTCTTATGAAAGCCGTGCTGAAATTGATCCTTCTAAAAAATGGAGCAAAACTTTTGCAGGTTATCTAACTCCTTCTGCAACAGTAGGTGCAGGCGTTGCTTTCCGTCTTTCTTCTCGCGTTAACCTGGCAATTGAAGACCGTATTATTTTTAACGGTTCTGATATGTTAGATGGTGTGCGTTGGGATGAGAGCAAAACATTAAGCCCTGATAAAGATTGGTTTAACTACTTCACAGTAGGTCTTAACTTTAACCTGGGTAGCAAAGCAAAAAGAGTTGAACCTTTATACTGGTTAAACCCATTAAACTATGCTTACGGCGAACTTCGCAGAGTACCTGAGATCGTTCTTCCAGATGCTGATGGTGATGGCGTAACTGACCAATTTGACCAGGAGCAAACTCCAGCTGGTTGCCCGGTTGATACGCATGGTGTAAGCCGCGATACTGATGGTGACGGTGTACCTGATTGTAAAGATAAAGAGTTGATCACTCCAACTTATTGCCAGCCAGTTGATGCTGATGGTGTAGGTAAATGTCCTTGTCCAGAAGGTTGCGCACCTGCTCAAAGCGATTGCGCTGCTTCTTTAGGTGCTTTACCAAGCATTCACTTTGCTGCAAATTCAAACAAACTTTCTGCTGATGCGGCTGGTACTTTAGCTACTGTAGCTGCTAAACTGAAAGCTAATCCAAACTGTAAAGTAGTAGTAGTAGGTTACTGCGCAGCTACTAAACGTCAGCAGCAATTAAGCTGGGATCACGTAAATAAAGTGATTTCTCACTTA
>PJTT01000497.1_pt1 | contig 27258 bp, 17 predicted proteins | sample 1512261 | NCBI WGS metagenome assembly PJTT01 (sample SAMN08177685, study PRJNA422409) | Soil metagenome, whole genome shotgun sequencing project. | isolation source: Soil (2) enriched on wood chips | place: USA: Madison | collected 2015-01-15
ATCAATCAAGGACTTCTGTAAGTGTTAAATCTGCGAGATTTTAGACCCTGTCGTCACACCTTTTCTTAAGAACTTTTCCCTTTTTTTCTACCGCTTTATTGCGATTGGGAGTGCAAATGTAGACCTTTTTGTTATCCCACCAAATTTATTTTAAAATAATTTGAAAAAAAGTAAAAATAATTATTTCACGAACCGAATTACAAGCAGGTTTTTAGGCTGATTTAATGATTATTAGTTTACTAATGATGTCTTTTATGATATTCACACAATCCTTTACTGGTAAAGGTTTCATGCAATAAGTTATATCAAACATGCAGTATGAATAAACGTTTAACAACAAACAACTTTATGATTGAAAAAAATTATTAAAATATTTTTTTATTTTCTAAAAAAAGATTGACTTTTTATTATGGATATCAGACTATAAGTCATCTTAACTTACTTACAAACCACCAATATGAAAAAAGCTTTTTATTTTTTAGGCTTTGTTTTTTTGTTATGCGGTATTGCATTTGTTTTTTTATCGTACACCGAACCGGGAAAACGGGTAAAAGCATTATACTTTCCTAAGCAAGAAAGTAAAAACCCAACCGCCACTATTGCTAAAGACGAAAAGCTTGAAAAAAAGATAAAGGAAAGCAAAAGCTTTACAAAGGAAAAAGGATACAATACCACCATTTGCTTTTTGATAGATATGAGTGCGCATTCCGGTGCCAACCGATTTATGGTATATGACATGGAAAAAGATTCTATTATAAACAGTGCGCCAGTTACACATGGCAGGTGTAACGAGAATTGGCTGGAAGGACGCAAATATGGCAATACTGTTGGCTGTGGCTGCACCTCTTTGGGTAAATACAAGATTGGCAATGCTTACCAGGGACGATTTGGGCTAGCTTATAAACTTCATGGGTTAGAACAAACTAATAACAAGGCGTTTGAACGTTTTGTAGTATTACACTCCCATGAATGTGTGCCGGATAAAGCTGTTACAGAAGATATATGCCAAAGTGATGGCTGCCCTACCGTATCGCCAAGTTTTTTAAAATACCTGAAAACGATTATTAACGGAAGTAAGAAACCAGTGTTGTTGTGGATTTATGAGTAAAGCTGAATGCTAAAAGCTTAAAGCAGAAAGCTAGTTTCTAATTTATACCGAGTCTTTGCATATTGTTCTATGAATTGTAGCTAAAGTATTTCTTGGCTCCCAGCCTCTTAAAAACTCAATTTCCTCATCCCTGTTACAACTTATCATTAAGCCAAAAATACATTCTTCAAGTTTTGGCTTCGTAAAACCATCTATACCAATAATTTTTCGACGGAACAATGTGTAATCGGCTATAAATTCAATTGAGTCGCCAATAAATATTCTTCCACTAGATATATTGCCAGCAAGAACTACTCCCCTATTGGTAATTTTAAATGTTTCAGCAATAACAAACTCTGCAACTTTTTCTTGTGTTGTAATTTCTGATATATAATTTATGGCAATACTTTCTGCTTTAAGCCTTGAAATATTTCCGCCAATAAACCTTTCTGAATAGCTATTTGAATCGTTATCTCATCCCTTTGCATATCATATACTGCCCACCACCAATAATCTTCATCCATCCTTTCGGCTCGTAACATTAAACCGGCCCATAATGCTAGACAATCATCAGCAAGATCTCCAGTCCATAAAATTGGCTCTTGGGCTAATATTAGCCGTTATTCATTTGTCATAAAAGATGAAGTGGAAAATGAATAATTATACCGTTACTGTAACAGAATGTACTGCAGCACTCATTTCTTTAATCAGAGATTGGTCTTTTTCTATAGCGTTGCCTACCACAATTACATCGGCACCGGCCTTGCAATTCAGGTATGCTTTTTCAGGTTCAATAATACCGCCGCCAATGATTAAAGGCACTTCGATATGTTGAGATACTACCTGAATCATTTTTTCGGTGATGGGCTTTTGCGCACCACTGCCGGCATCCATGTAAATTAATTTCATACCCAGCATTTCGCCGGCCATGGCTGTACACATGGCTATTTCGCCTTTATTGGCGGGTATGGGACTGGCATTGCTGATATAAGAAACCGTTGTTGGTGCTCCACCATCAATAACCATATAACCGGTGGGCATGATTTCTAAACCGCTTTTTTTGACAAAAGGAGCAGAAACTACATGTTGACCAATTAATAGTTCCGGATTACGACCGGAGATAAGGGAAAGATATAATAACGCATCAGCGTATTTGGAAACCTGCGAAGGACTTCCGGGAAATAAAATAACCGGAATATTACAATTGCTTTTTATATGTTGAACGCAATCGTCTAAATGATCGGAGATAACAAGACTACCGCCTACTAAGAAATAATCAACTCCGGCCTCTAAGGAAAGTTTGATTAACTGATCTAAAACAGCTTTATTGACCTTGTCGGGGTCAATAAGTACGGCAAAGGATTTTTGCCCCAGGCGTTTTTTTTCAGTAAGAGAATAATATATCAGTGAGTTCATCCGGTACCGGTTGATTGGGTGCAAAAAAACGAAAACTTTTTGATTTCCATTGCTTTCTGTTTAAAAAGAACGGAAAACAGTGAAAAATAATGGTTTATAAAGGGAGTTTGTCTTAATTAATAATTAGTAATTAAGAATTAATAATTGCGTTTAAAAGGCTTGGCGTAAAAATATGGGGCTTGCAAAATGCTGAATAATGAACAGAACGATGCAGTGTGCGACGCAAGGGACGATGATAGTAGTACTGCTGCCGGCTACCAAATAAAAACTAACCGATAAGGATTTACCGGCCAGTTTTAGTGATTTATGATAACACTTGTGGTGCTACAGTAATATTGTTGGTTTGCGTTGCGGGTGCCACTTTCATTGCGGTACGAAGGGTTTGCGCAATGCCTTCGGCATCGTAACCACATTCTTTATGCAGTTCTTTTGGCGTACCATGCTCTACCAATAAATCAGGGATACCCAATATGGTTACATCGTTTTTATAGCCATGTTTGGCCATGAATTCCAATATAGCACTACCAAATCCGCCTTCTACGGTTCCGTCTTCTACCGTAATTAATTTAGGGTACAACTGGCAGGCTTCGTGTAACATTACTTCGTCCAGCGGTTTGGCAAAACGCATATCGTAATGACCGGCATTAATACCATCGGCCTTTACATCGCGGATGGCGGCTGCGGCAAAGTTACCCGGATGCCCAAAGGAAAGGATGGCAATATCTTTACCCTCTTTTAATTTGCGGCCGGTACCAATTGCTACTTCCTCCATCGTTGTTTGCCACTCGGGCATCACCCCTTCGCCACGTGGGTAGCGAATAACAAATGGCATTTGATTTTTTTCCAGCTGGGCCGTGTACATCAGGTTACGCAATTCGCTTTCGTTCATTGGCGAGCTGATAATCATGTTGGGAATACAACGGAAATAAGCAATATCGTAACAGCCGTGGTGCGTAGGGCCATCGTCGCCTACAAGTCCTGCACGATCCAGGCATAAAACCACGGGTAATTTTTGAATAGCAATATCATGCACTACCTGATCGTAAGCACGTTGCATAAACGATGAATATATATTGCAATACACCCTTAAACCTTGCGTAGCCATACCTGCACTTAAGGTGGCCGCATGTTGCTCGCAAATACCTACATCAATGGCACGATCAGGCATTTTATCCATCATAAATTTTAATGAGGAGCCTGAAGGCATTGCCGGTGTTACACCAAATATTTTTTCGTTTTTCTCGGCCAGTTCAATTATAGTATGGCCAAAAACATCCTGGTATTTTGGAGGTTGTGGTGTATCAAATTTTTTCTTTAATATTTCGCCGGTTACTTTATCAAACAAACCGGGAGCATGCCATTTGGTTTGGTCTTTTTCGGCCAATGCATAACCCTTACCTTTTGTGGTAATAATATGCAAAATTTTAGGGCCGGGTATTTCACGCAGGTCTTTTAAAGTATCAACCAATTTGGCCAAATTATGCCCATCAATGGGACCGAAATAGCGAATTTTTAATGCTTCGAAAAGGTTGGCATTGCTATTTACCATTCCCTTTAAGCCCTCTGCCAGCTTGTGTCCCATGGCACGGGTAAAGTTTTTACCAACGGGCAGTTTGCCCATTAGTTTCCACACATCATCTTTTACTTTGTTGTAAGTGGGTGATGTGGTTATATCGGTTAAATATTCTTTTAAAGCACCTACGTTAGGGTCAATACCAATGCCGTTATCGTTTAATACAATCAGCATATCGGTATTGGCAACACCGGCGTGGTTCATGGCTTCGAAAGCCATACCGGCTGTCATAGAGCCATCGCCAATAACGGCTACCACTTTACGGTCGTTTTCGCCTTTGTACTTGGCCGCAATAGACATACCTAATGCAGCAGAAATAGAGGTTGAGGAATGGCCTACGCCAAAAGTATCATACTCGCTTTCGGTACGTTTAGGAAAGCCGCTTAAACCTTTGTATTTACGGTTGGTAGGGAAATTATCCCTACGACCCGTAAGTATTTTATGGCCATAAGCCTGATGGCCTACGTCCCAAACCAGTTGGTCGTAAGGCGTATTGTAAATATAATGCAGGGCGGTGGTTAATTCCACCACGCCAAGGCTGGCGCCAAAGTGCCCACCATGCACACTTACCACGTCAATAATATATTGCCTTAATTCATCAGCAAGCTGATGTAACTCTTCACGTGACAGTTTCTTAAGGTCGGTCGGCGAATCAATACGCTTTAATAATGGGCCAGGTTGAATTTCCATGCAGTTTCTTTAAACTATTGTAAAAGTAATATATTAAACCAATGAGGCTAATAAAATTGGCGTTAAATTCACAATTACTGCGCAGCGCAGCCTAAAAAGCGGGTTTTATGCCCTTTGTAAAATCAATTTTCCACTGGTACAGTAAAATGTACGAGTAATAGCCCAAATAGCTACCTTTAGCTCTATGATTGGTGGAAACAGAAGATATTGGCTTTTTCAGGTTTTTGGATGGGGCTCCGTCCTGATATTAAACCTGTTTTTTGCATGGTCGTACGACAGGCTAAAAACTTACGACGACCGCATGATGTTTTTTGGCCGCTTAGGCATTCTGTTTGTGCTGGGTATTGTTTTTACCCATGTAATGCGCATGGTGGTTTTAGAAATAAACCTGTTACAGAAAAAACTGGAAAAGCAGATTTATGGTTTTAGTATTCTTACTATTGTCTTCTCCATTTTATCTACACTATTATATATAGGTGCTTTATACCGGTACAACTTTTTATCGGGTAAAGAAATAGAAGCCATAAAAGAAAGCGGCTTTTTACTCACCTTATTAAGAAGCACGGTAGATATTTTTATATTTTACGTTATATGGAGCCTTATTTACTTTATGTACCATTACATTGCCAAAAGCCGTAAGCAGCAATTAGAAACGCTGCAACTGGAAACAATGGTAAAGGAACTGGAACTTAAAACCATTAAAGCACATATTAATCCGCATTTTATTTTTAACTCGCTAAACAGTATAAGGGCATTGGTGGATGAGAACCCGCAAAAGGCTCGTAAGGCCATTACCGAGTTGAGCAATATTTTACGTAGCAGCATAAATGTAGACAAATCGGAAACAGTGCCGCTTGAAAAAGAATTGGCTATTGTAAAAGATTATTTAGCATTGGAAAACATGCGCTTTGAGGACAGGTTGCGTGTAGAGTATATGATTGATGATGATACTTTAGACCAACCCGTGCCGCCCATGATGCTGCAAACTTTGGTAGAAAATGCTGTAAAACATGGCATAAGTAAACAAATTGAAGGCGGTATTATTCGGGTAACATCGGAGTTTGACCATAAAGGCAGCCATCAATTAATTGTATTAAATACCGGAAAGTTTGAAGGACAAATTACCCGTGCACAAGATCCGCTGGATCCGTTGAGCCAGGGTTTTGGCTTATCAAGCACCAACGACAGGTTGCATTTTTTATATGGCACCAAAGGCAAGTTTGAAATAAAACAAGTGAGCAATAATATGGTAGAAGCCCGAATTTCGATACCGGTAAGTGAAGTACCGGTTTAGTTAGCCGGCTGTTGTGCTACTATCATCGCCTGTTGTGTCACTCACTTATACTGCAACAATTCTATTGGGCATTTTGCAGTACCCCGCATTTTAATCGGGGTGTTCGGTAATGCTATTGGGCATTTGGCACAAGCTGTTAACAGTTCATAAAACAAAATTTAATTATCTTACAACGCATGAAAGCAATACTTATAGACGACGAAAGATTGGCAAGAGCCGAGTTAAGAAAACTGTTACAGGAATTTCCTGAAATACAGATATTAGACGAAGCGGCTAATGCGCAAGAAGGAATAGAGAAGATAGAAGCCTTGCAACCCGATGTGATTTTTCTGGACATACAAATGCCCGGCAAAACAGGCTTTGACATGCTGGCCGAATTGGACAGAGCGCCACATGTAATTTTTACCACTGCCTACGATGAGTTTGCCTTAAAAGCTTTTGAAGTAAATGCACTTGATTATTTGCAAAAACCTATTGAGCCAAAACGTTTGGCCGATGCGATACATAAATTAAAAGCCGAAGCGGATAAGGACGAAAAATCGGAAGAGGAGTTTGTAAACAATAGTTTATTAACAGAGAATGACCAGGTTTTTGTAAAAGATGGTGAACGCTGCTGGTTTGTTAAGTTAAGTGAAATACGTTTGTTTGAAAGCGTAGGTAACTATGCCAAGGTTTTCTTTGGGCCTAATAAACCTTTAATATTAAAATCGTTAAACGCACTGGAAGAAAGACTGGATGAAAAAACTTTTTTCAGGGCCAACCGCAAACATATTGTAAACCTGCGTATGATAGATAAAATTGAATCGTACTTTAATGGTGGTTTATTACTAGAATTAAAAGGTGGCGAAAAAATTGAAGTAAGCCGCAGGCAAACGGTGAAGTTTAAAGAGATGATGAGTTTTTAGAATAATTAGATAATTAGGTAATTTGAAAATTTGGATTACAACAAAAACACGGAGGCCTGCATAATGCCGAATAGAATTGTTGCAGTTGAAGAGTGCGACGCAAGAGAAAACAATTTGACAATTAGATAATTTGAAAATTTGGCAATGAGGTTCTCCGATATTAATTAGGAAACTTATATAATGCCCAATAGAATTGTTGCAGTTGAAGAGTGCGACGCAAGGGACGATGATAGTAGTAATGTAGTTGACTAACAAAAAACAGTATGTAGTATTTAGATTTTAATATATAGAAAGCAGCCTACATTATTACGACAACCTTGAACCTTTGAACATTGAACTTCTGGAACTATTTAAACTTTGAACCTTTGGAACTTTTTCACATTGAACTTTTGGAACTTAAAAAAATATAACAACTTAAAGATTGTATGAAGCAATTAACACTTTACGTAACAATGGCCGCAATTGGTGCATGTATTTCAGCATCGGCAATTGGCCAGCAGATTGATAAGATTATTAATGTAAAAGAAACAAAACGGATTATTAGTTTTTTGGCATCGGACGAAATGAAAGGTCGTAAAACATTTAGCCCGGAAATAGATAAAGCCGCTGATTTTATTGCTGCTGAATTTAAAAAAGCAGGCTTGCAAAGCATGGAAAAAAACGGAAGTTATTTGCAAAGCTTTGCCATGATTAGTCCGAAACAAAAGGAAGCCAGTGCAACTGTTAATGGTGCCGCTTTTGATGTAAAGAATGTAATTTTTATTAGCACTCAACCAAGTTTAAATATTAATCAGGGATCAGGTTACAAATCGGTTTCTATTAACAGCGGCGATAATATTTCTGCTTTGGTTAGCGAATACGCCACTTCTAAAGAAAACCTGATTGTTTGGATAGACACCTCTTTTAATAAAATTTTCCCCCGCTTAACTTATTTTAAGCGCAGTATGTTTAAAGCCGATAACAGTATTGTATTGGTTTTAGGCAGCAAAGCGGATAGCTATAATTTTTCGGTAACACAGGATGTAGAGGAAAAGAAACTGGCGAATGTAGTTGGTTATTTACCTGGTAAATCTAAAAAAGATGAGTACGTTATTTTCTCAGGCCACTACGACCATATTGGTATTGGCAAACCAGAAAACGGCGACTCAATTTACAACGGAGCAAACGACGATGCAGCTGGTACTACTGCTGTAATTTTGTTAGCAAAATATTTTAAAGCATTAAACAATAACGAACGCAGTATAATTTTTGCAGCATTTACGGCTGAAGAAGTTGGCGGTTATGGTTCAAAATATTTTTCGCAACAATTGGACCCCGCAAAAGTAATGGCCATGAGTAATATTGAAATGATTGGTACGGATAGCAAATGGGGTAAAAACAGCGCATATATTACCGGTTATGAAAAAACCGATATGGGTAAAATATTACAGGAAAATTTAAAAGGCACAGGTTTTACTTTTCATCCTGACCCTTATACTGAACAACAATTGTTTTACCGTTCGGACAATGCAACATTGGCTCGTTTAGGTGTACCTGCTCATACTATTTCTACATCTAAAATGGATAACGAACCCCACTACCACCAAGCAAGTGACCATGTAGAAACGCTTGATTTGGATAATATGGCAATGATTATTAAATCAATTGCTATTAGTGCAAAAAGTATTATTAGTGGCAAAGACACACCATCACGTGTTAATGTAAGTGAATTAAGATAAAAATGCGACTACATAAAATAACGCTTTTAATAATGGCGACACAGTTTATTGTGTCGCCATTTATTCATGCGCAAACACTAGATAGCAGTATTACGCTGCAAGAAACAAAAAACATTTTAACCTACCTGGCATCGGACGAATTAAAAGGCCGGGGCAATGGCCGGCCTGAGTTATTAACTGCAGCCAAGTATATTGGCAACTATTTTACTGAAGCCGGTTTAAGCACATTTAACACTGAACCATCCTATTATATTCCGTTTCAACCTTTTGGCGGCAGCAACCTTGCACTAAGAGATATATTTACTTATAATGGACGTGTAGTGCCATCATCAGAATATGTTTTTTTTAATGTAAAGCCGGGATGGTATGAGCCGCAAACGCTCAGTGATTTTACAGTAATACAATTGGAAGAAGCTTTTACTAATGATGTATTGGAAAAATATAAAAGCTCCCCTACTCCGCTAATTATATGGACCACCCATTTAACTGCTGAGGGCAAAAAACTACCAAAGGATTTTATTATACCAAATGAAGGGCTGAAAAATAATGTAATACTTGTACATGCTACTACGGAACCAAATAGTATTAAGCTAACTGCCAATACAAAAACATACCGCATGTTGCAGTATAATGTAGTGGGCCGGTTAAAAGGTAAAAAAAAACCGGAAGAAGTTATTATCATATCGGCCCATTACGACCATGAAGGTGTTTTTGAAACCAAGAAAAAGAAGGATAGCATTATGAACGGTGCTAATGATAACGCATCCGGAACCACCGCCTTGTTGCAATTAGCCAAACACTTTGCAACACAACAAAATAATGAAAGAACAATTTTATTTTGTGCTTTTTCCGGCGAGGAACTTGGACTATTGGGAGCAGAAGCTTTTAGCAGAGAAATTGATGAAAAGAAAGTGGTGGCCATGTTTAATTTGGAAATGTTGGGCGTGAATCAATTTGGCAAAAACAAAGTATTTATTACCGGTGAAGAGTATTCCGCATTGCCTGAATTGCTATCGAAAGAACTTCATAAGGCCGGATTGAAAGTAATGAGAGAGCCCAACACTGAGAAAAGATTATTTCAACGAAGCGACAATTTTCCTTTTGCTCAAAAAGGTATAGCAGCCCACACCATTATGGCCAGCGATGATGACGAAAAATGTTATCACGAACCTTGTGATGATATTAAAAGAATTGACTTTTTAAATTTGAACATCCTTATTAAAGGTATTGCAATGGCCTTGCAGCCTTTTACAAATGAGAATTTTAAAGTAGGTGGCATTACCAGACCTGTAGAGTAATTAAACAGAACATCCTCCTGTAGAAACAAGAGGATGTTTGTCTTTTAAAGAGTACAATTGGTTTTAAATAGTATTGGATTTTTATGTTTACCCTCAAATGTTCATTTGTAATTAATTAGTTAAAAAGACAGCTTACTTTTTAACTAACCTGGTTTGGTTTATTCAAGGATTAGGATAAACAATTAGTGAAACTAACTCACTTGTAATTCATAGGATAAAGAACTAGGTTAACATAGGATTTTTCGCATTTCTAAATAGATCAATAATAGTTTTTAGGCATTTCAGGTTTAAAGGTTTAAAAATAATTTCACGGTTTTCAAATAATCATCAAATTGGCTTTTTCATGGATTTGGATAAAAATCAGTAATAGTAACTCACACGTAATTCATAGGATAAAGAACTAGGTTGTCATAGGATTTGGGGCATTTTTAAAATATCAATAATAGTTTTTTAACATTCCTGGTTTAAAGTTTAAAAATGCATTTTCACGGTTTTCAAATGATAATTGGATCATGTTTTTTTAAAGGATCAAATTTGGATTAAAGAACGGGCTTTGATTTGTTTACGTTTTTTAAAGGTTAACAAATTGGTTTAGTTGATTTTTAAAGGATACGGATTTAAATTGGTTTTTAACTAGGATTTGGATTTACAAAAAGTTGGTGTTTTTCAAAAAGGATGCGGTTCTTCTGTCGTCCATGGTTTTTTCTTAGGATATCTACAAAAATTTAATTGATAGGTAATGTAATGGTTAACATGCAGCCTTCTCCGGGTCGGCTTTTAATTTCAACATTGCCTTTTAATCCTGCTACACGGTTTTCGATATTTTTAAGGCCGATGCCATTTTTCTTACGGTTGCAAACAAAGCCAACACCGTTGTCTTCTATACTTAAACACACGTGGTTTTTTGAGGCAGACAATACTACTTTTACTAAACTGGCTTTACTGTATTTTATAGTATTGTTTAACTGTTCTTGTAAAATACGATACAGGGTTATTTTATACTCGTCGGATAAAGCGCATATTTCTTTTTTCCCTTTGATAGCAAATTCAATATCAAATAAGTCGGCACCTTGAATTTGTGTAAGAAACTCATCCATTAAGTCATATAATGAACGATCCATTTTTTGCGCAATAGCCATTGTGGAAGATATATTACGAATGGTTTCGATGGCCAACAGTATTGCATTAATAGATTGCTTTTTTGCAAAGCACTCTTTTTCAGATTGTGCATGTAGCTGTTCTATATACAATTTTGCAACTGCCAGAAAAGGGTTTACACTATCGTGTAATTCTTGACCAAGACGAGTACGCTCATTTTCCTGAATAAGTATGTCGCGGCCTGAATTAACTTGTTTATCAGACACAAAATCTTCATGAAAGTAAAATTGGTGCTCCCTTCTGTTTGTCACATCAGGCAAGAAACTGATTGACTGGGGTTGAAATACACGTTCCATTTTTTTGGTTTTTTGGGTTTGTTTTCTTTTACTAGTTTAACATTAGTTCAAGTTTTCAATCACCATACAAGACTATTGTCTCACATCAACATTATTCAAAGGTGGTAGTGTACGAATTATTACAAATGGTATTCAGGGTTCGTTAGCTAGCTTCATCCCCATTTGTTACACAAACTTACTACCCACAGGAACCGTTTCATAGTACCTTTTTGTGTAGGCAACGCATATAACCTTGATTACAAGTGTTTTCAAGCTTTAAAAAAAACAAAAAAATTAGTTTACATTAGTGGGAGATACACAAAAGTGTAGTAGAGAAATAAGACAGTAGGTTTTACTTTGCATTTAATAAACATTAAGTATTAATACTTATGCATAGTATTTTACATAAATATATAACTCTAACTTTTAGCCTTCTCGCTTTATTATGCATAGGACTTCCGGCAACAGCTCAGCTATATAATTATCAGCAATTAAAATTTAAACAATATACTACTGCCGACAATCTTGCGTCTAACGGATGTTCAAAAATGTATGCCGACAGCTATGGCTTTCTTTGGGTGAGTAACTATTACGGTGTAAGCATTTTTAACGGGCAAAAATTCAGCAACCTCCCGCTACACGATTCACAAAAAAATTATTACCTGGGCGACTATCCACATAATTTTTTACAGTTGAGTAAGGATAGTATGCTTATTAGTAGCAATAATGGATTGTATATTTTTAACTATAACAATTATACGGTAAACAAACCTACCAATCAACCCGCATTACGCTCAGGTTCATATGTACGTATTGTAGATTTTGACTCCAGCGAAAAACATATTTTCGTAAGGGTTGATAATAACATAGTTGTTTTAGATACTAAGCTACAGGAGATTAAAAGAATAATACTTGAAGATGAAAATAGAAAAATTAATATAGTTAATAAGCACACCAGCCCTTATCACTACTATTATACCAACAGTGGTTATTTATTAGGTGTTAATATTAATACTTTAAAAACTGACACTATTTTACATGAGCCAGACAATAAAGGCTTTATAACTATTAATAAACAATTAGAGGAGGAAACACTTGTTTTTACCAGCAAATCAATATACCGATTAGCAAAAAGTGATAACCGCATAATAGAAAGAAAAGATATACCGGCAAACGAATATTTTAAAAACGGTGTACGTAATGTAGAAATAGATCCGCAACATAATTTATGGGTAGCTGGATCAAAAGGGTTATTCATTTATCATACAACAAGTGGCGACTTAACAAAGGCTGCCGTTTTAACCACCAACCATGGTCATAATGATATGAGCGAAGCCTCTTATAACGATATTGTACAAAACAATAATGGCTTTTTTATAACATCCATCAATGGTGGCGTTTTAGCGTATGACTTTCAGGCAACGCTATTTAATAACTTTCCGTTGCCGGGTGCAGTAAGCAATTCTGCTTTTTCCATGATTGTAAAAGACAACAACCTACTTAGTGTAACCGACTTGGGAGGGTTGCTTAGTATTCCCGTTTTACACCCCCAAACACATGAGCTAAAAAAACTGGCCGATGAGTATAATAATGTAATGTCAATTGAAACAATTGATGATAATCATGCCTGGATAATTTGCTACCAAAACCTGAAACTGGCCATCATTAATACAACAGATTTTTCAGTTTTAAAAAACAATTTTCCTACCGATGCAATTTCTAAACTTTTTTATGAAAAAGAATTTAGCAAAGAAAGATCAGACATTAATTTGATGCCGATTATAAGAAAAGCAGGTGAGGACGTATTTTACTACAGTATTAATAATAAACTTTACAGTATTGTTGGTAATATACATTCGGGGTTCAACTTTTCTATATTAGACTCAGTACCCGGCAATACATTTATTTCGTCTATAGGTACACAAAACGATAAGGTGGTTGTAGGCACCGGTAATTTTAATATTTATTCACTGGAAGGAAAAAAACTACAACGTAAATTTTCACCCGTTGCGCCAATCAGGCTACCTGTCAAATCTATTAACATCGCAAAAAATAATGACATATATATTCTTAGCACTAACGGCTTGTATATTTTTGATAAGAACTATAAACTTGTAAAACATTTCATACAAGAAAACTCGGGCATCCAGAGTAATATTCTTTATGCCGGGAAAATAGATAATCGTGAAGTTTTATGGATATCTTCTGCTGCCGGTATAATTGCGTTTGATATTACCAAACAACGTATTTACAACTACTCCTCTGTTAACCTTTTTAACAACCGCGACTTTAATAGCCGAAGTATTACTGTAGATAAATTAGGTAATATTTTTTTTGGAGGCACCAGCGGTATTACATCGGTATTAGCACAACAGGCTAACTTAAGCAAGTTGGATGGAAGGCTTTATTTTACTGAAATAACAAATAACAACCAGATAATTTACAAAGGTGTTATGCCCGGTTCATTAAAAGCGCAGGAAGACTTTGAATACAACCAAAACTCTTTACACTTTTCTATCAGTTGCATTTTATACAACCCGCCGGGAGATATTCAGTATGCTTACAAACTACAAGGCTGGGATGACGACTGGATTTTTGATGGCAACAATGGAGAAATAAGTTATACCAATTTACCACCGGGCAAATATGTACTTAAGATAAAAGAATTAAATACCGGTGATGTAGAGAACGAAATTACTTATAGCTTTTACATAAAAAAACCTTTCTGGAAAACAGGCTGGTTTATAATGCTTGCTACACTGGCATCTGCCGGACTTGTTACCTTCTTTATCATGTTTTACATGCAAAAGAAACTGGAAAAACAGCGTATAAATACATCGAGACAAATAGCTTTAAAAGCTGAACGGGAACGTATTTCTAAAGAATTACATGACGATCTTGGTAGCGGACTCACCTCCATTAAACTATTAAGCAAAAGTATTATAGCAAAACCTGAACAAAAAAACCTACCCAATAAACTGGATAATATTGGAAAAATATCGAGTGAATTAATTGACCAAATGAGTGAAATAATTTGGCTGATGAATCATAGTGACGATACATTACAGGGAATGCTGGCTCACTTACGTTTATATATGGCAGAATACCTGCAGCGTATTGAATCGCCTATGAAGTTGAAATTTGAGAATGAAATACAGGACGAAGATTTTTTACTTAACGGTATTCAAAAACGCAACTTGTTATTAATAATAAAAGAAACGTTTCATAATGCAGTAAAACATTCAGAGGCGCATACCTATTCCATTAATTGTAATGTAGATAAAACATACATATACATTGATATAATAGACGATGGTATTGGACTACCGCCTTCTATAAGTAATGCCGGAAACGGTTTGGGAAACATCAGAAAGCGCATCAACGACTTAAATGGTACTGTTGAGTTTTCATCAGACCAAGGAACAAAAATTAATATTAAAATTATTAAAGAAAAAATATGATTACTATTTGTATTGTAGATGACCAGAAAATAATGTCCCAAACGCTACAAACCATTGCCGACGATTCTGATAACATTTCTTGCATTGGCACTTTTGCAAATGCAGAAGCTTTTATTGAGGTGTATGAAGAGCTATTGCCAGATGTTACATTAATGGATATTGACCTACCCGGCATGTCGGGCATTGAAGCCATTTTTACTATTAAATCAAAATACCCCAAAGCAAAATTTTTAGTATTAACTGTTTTTAATGACGATGAAAAAGTTTTTAAAGCCATAAAAGCAGGTGCTGGCGGATACTTATTAAAGAAACAATCTTTCGATTATTTGATTGAAGACATAACCGAGTTACATAATGGAGGAGCTCCCATGTCGCCGGAAATTGCCCGTAAAGTAATTAGCTACTTTCAGCGTACCGAGGAAAAATCGCAGCTTAGCCAGCTAACCGAAAAAGAGCGCATTGTATTAGAGTTAATAGTTGATGGATTTTTATACAAGGAAATTGCCACTAAATTATCCATTACTATTGATGGGGTAAAAAAACATGCGCATAATATTTATGAAAAGTTACATGTACGTACCCGCAGCGAGGCTATTAAAAAGTTTCTTTCCAATTAATTAAATAGTTCAACTAACCATTAGTTTTTTTTTATTTTATGTAGTCAGCAGCAGTAATACTAATCAGCTTTACTTGCGTCGCACACTTGTGCTGCACCAATTCTATTGGGCATTGTGCAGTACCCTGTATTTTAATTGGGGCCGTTTTGTTCGCCAATCAGCATTGTGTTATGCGTAGCTTTTTTACTAATAGCTTAGTTACATCATTAAGCTTAATATAAAAAACTTGCCAAATAAAAAATTGCATACTGCACAATGCCCAATAGAATTACCGGACGTACAAGTGAGTGACACAACTAAAGCCCAATCAATGGAGGGACGCTGGTAAAAAAATTAATCCTATGACCAAAAAAAGCCGGCCTGAAAAAAGGCCGGCTTTTACATTGCTACTAATACTATTTTTTAACAACTTTTATTTGCTCAATAAATCCTGTTTGTACATCTTTTACTTCAATTATGTAAAAGCCTGCTTTAAAAGATTGCACATTATCTATAGTAATATTATTATTACCACTAACTACTGCTACATTTTTTTGTAACATAAGCTGGCCGGTTGTACTAAACATTTTTACCAATAAAGTACTGCTATTATTTTGCAATAAACTTAATTGCAACTTATTACTAAACGGATTAGGCCATGCTGTTAATTTTACAACAGTTTGTAATCGTATAGTAACAATATCAGAGTATTCATAAGAGCCATCAACATCAACAATTTTTAATCGGTAATAATTAACACCGGGTGCTGGTTGCAAATCGGTAAACCTGTAAGTATTTTCATTAGATGAATTGCCTACTGCATTTAAACTTCCAATTGGCTGATAGGTTGCACCATCATTACTTCTCAACACTTCAAAATATTGGGTATTTACTTCCTGTGTTGTAGTCCATGTTAAGTTAGTGGTATTGTTTACCAACGCACCTTTAAACACTGTCATGGTTACAGGCAAAGCCCTTTGTGTATTTACCGGTATATTGTAAGTAGCTATATTACTTTGTTTACCACTGTTATCAATAGCCGTATAATTAAACAATGCATTACCTGAAAAACCCGTAGCCGGTATAAACGATAAGTTATTAATATCTGTTGGCGTTAATACCTGACCCGCAGTAACCGGTGCACCATTTAAAAGTAAAACACCTTGGTTTACAAAAGGCAAATTAGTAATTGTATAGGACACAACTGTACCATCTGCATCGCCGCTATTAAGTGGCGATAATGCTTGTTCGCCGCTATTACTTACAATAATTGGTGCCGTAACATTTTGCGAAACAGGAGGTACACCCGTTGCATTAATGGTATAGGTTGTTGTGTTACTTAAATTACCATTATTATCTACCGCATAATAATTAAATACTGTTTGTCCAATATAACTTGCAGCGGGTGTAAAGCTTAACTGATTAACCTGTACTGGCGTAAGCGTTTGCCCCGCAGTTACTGCCACTCCATTTAACCTAAGTATTCCCTGACTTGCAGGTGGTATGGTGCTAATAATATAATTAGCAATGGTGCCATCAGCATCCGTTGCGCTTAACGCAGGAATACTGGTTAATCCTGCTGATGCAGACATGGTTGGCGCAATTACAGGATTAGCAACCGGAGGGACATTTGTTACCGGTACATAATAGGTAGTTATATCGCTTTTTGCACCATTGTTGTCCGTAGCAGCATATTCAAATATGGCATTACCAACAAAGCCCGCATTGGGTACAAATTGTAATTGTGCTGCTTGCGCCGGTGTAAAGGTTTGGCCCGGTAAAACAGGTGTACCATTAAATAATAATTGTCCCTGAAATGCCGGTGGCAAGGTTTCAATAGTATAAGTAGTTATGGTACCATCTACATCGCTACCTGTTAGTGTGGGTAATGTAGTAGCACCGCTGTTATTACTCATTGGTGGTGCGGTAATAGTATTGGTAACCGGACGTATATTACCTGAACCTGAAACAGGAATGGTATAGTTTGCCAGATTACTTACACTACCGCCATTATCAGTTGCAGAATAATTAAAAATAGCAAGTCCTGTAAAACCAGCAGTAGGGGCAAAACTTAACTGACTAATTTGTGCTGATGTTAATACCTGACCGGCTGTAACAAGCACACCATTTAAACGCAACACACCCTGGCTAGCCAACGGCAATGTATGAATAGTGTATGTTGCAATAGTACCGTCGCTATCCGCTGCAGATAAATTTGGTATAGCAGTTGCCCCATTTGTATTAGGCATGGTAGTAGCAGTAATATGCTGGGCAACCGGCGGTTGGTTATTTATTCTTATACTATAATTACCAGGCTGGCTTATATTACCATTATTATCGGTTGCAGTATAGCTAAACATAGTGGTACCGCTATAACCGGTTGCCGGTTTAAAGTATAAAGCATTGGCCTGTGCCGGTGTTAAACTTGTACCTGCTGTAACAGTAACTAATTGCGCTTCGGTACAAGTGCCCGTTGCACAATAATACAATACACCTTCAGTAGCAGGAGCAACCGTACTTACGGTAAACGAAGCAATAGTTCCATCGGCATCGCTACCACTAATTGGCGATATAGCCGTTGCCGCACTATTAAACGGTACCGTAGTAGCTACATTTACAACAGTGGGTGGTGTATTTATTACCGGTATATAATAAGTTGCTGTATTACCTGTATTACCGCCATTATCAATAGCCGTAAAACCAAAACTGGCATTACCCGAAAAATCAGGTGCCGGGTCAAATAATAAACTAGCCGCCTGTTCCGGAGTTAAGGTGGCACCTTCCACTACCGGAATATATTCGCCGGCATTACATGCAGTGGGTGCATTAGGACAATAAGTTAACACACCTTCTGATGCAGGTGGCAATGGATCAATTATATAACCAACAATAAAACCATCAATATCACTTGCATTTAATGCCGGAATTGGTGTTGGCCCACTACTGCTGTTAACCGCTTGTGCCGTTATATTACTAGCCAATGGCGGCGTTTTTCCGTCGGCAGCCGGAGTAACCGGTATACTGTAATTAGCTTCGTTACTAACATTCCCACTATTGTCTAATGCAGTATAATTAAACAATACTGTACCAACATAACCGGCAACGGGATCAAATGTTAACGTAGCCATTTGTGCAGGCGATAATACAGTACCTGCTGTAACTGTTATAAGGCTACCTGTACAAGGAGTTGTTCCGTTGTCGCAATAAGCCAACACTCCTTGCGCTATGGCAGGTATATTATTAATAGTGTATGATTGTATAGTACCATCTACATCTGTTGCAGATAATGAAGGAATAGGCGTAGCCGCACTTGAATTTGGTAACGACGCGGTAATAATATTATTGGCTACCGGTGGGTTAGCAGTTACAGGTAATTTATACGTGGCCGTGTTACTGGTATTGCCACTATTATCGGTGGCTGTAAATGTAAATTGGGTTACTCCCGAAAATGCAGGACCGGGATTAAATGATAAACTTGCAGCTTGTGCAGGTGTAATAACCATACCTGCTGTTACCGGCGTTTGCGTACCGGTACAAGGTTGTGTACCATTTGAGCATACTGTTAATACACCGTCTGCGGTAGCTGGTATACTGGTAATAGTATAAGATGCAACCGTACCATCAATATCACTTGCTGATAAAGCCGGTATTAACGTAGCATTGCTTGTTTGCGCAATAGGTTGGTTGGTAAAATTATTGGCAACCGGCGGTTGGTTTACGCAGTTATAAACGTGTAAATAGGTATTTCTAAACTCACGTAACTGGCCGTATATCCAGGTATTAAATAGCTTTACATCGCCTATATTAGCGGCGTTAATACCTGTGCCCGTTCCTCCCCATGGATGTACACTACTTCCTGATGCTATGCCAAATAATTCCATATGATTTGCCACTATATCACTATCATCCCAAAAAGCAATGGCTGGTGTACCAGCTGCAGCAGGTCTTTCATCAGTAATAGCAAAACCATCGCTATTGTTTTCTGCATCATATATTGGGTAATGTACCGGGAAAGAACCATACCTGAAAATAGTTTTAAATGCGGTGCCACTGGGTACATTATTACCCAAACCATCCAAACCGTTCCATGTTACAACAGTGGTACCAGCACCTGCTACGGCCTGCTCAATTAAAACATCGGTAGTGCCGGGTTGGTAACCATCAATATTATTTAAATCCAGTAATACAATAGCTACTCCGGGTGCAGTAACAGTAACTGATAATTCCATAATACCACCATTTGCTCTGCTAGGGTGACACTTAGATGCTGGCGTAATAATGGGGTTAACAATTAATGAGGATGGCCAAAATTCAGGATCAGGATTATTGACAAAATTTTCATATTGCGCATAACCTGCCGTAGCGCCGCCTGTACGACTTTTTCTTTGTGCTTTATAATCTGCACCAACATTGGTACCGGTTGCATTGGTGGTAAAAAAGAAACCCCACGGTTGCATACCGCTTAAGTTAATAGATTTAATATAGTACTCGTTACCACTTTGGTTAGGAGTTGCGGTATACATTTTAAAATTCTCCGACAATCTATTATTTGCAGCATCGGCGGTAAACGACCAATATTTACTATGTAAACGTCCCGGTTTTTCTACGGTACCGGCATAAACAGAAAAGTCCCACAAGTGATACTGATCTTTATTTATTGAGGTACTTAAACCGGCACCTGTTGTAGTATTAGTTATGGCACCATCATCTAATATTTCAATGGCAAAATCAATATAACCACCAGAAGGAATAACACCGGCCGCCGGTGTGTACTGTGCGGCATTATAACCAGTACCAGCACCTACTATTTGCTGAGGACCGGCCACCATGCGTGCATATGATGCAATTACACCAACCCCTGCATTTAAACTTGTACCGGTAGCGGTAATATTTGTATAATGTACAACTGTATTATTATCCAAACGTCTGAATTGAATTCTCACTGTATTGCCTTCACCGGTTTGCCTTTGTAAACCATAGTACAAAGTTTCTCCCGCCTTCATACGTACTTTTAAACGATGATCTACATTATAACCGGATTCGCCTTGTGGTGCTAGAAAAGAGAGAGAGTTAGTACCATCGCCATTTTGTAAATAACCTATGTATTGGTTACTACCAGTTCCTGAGCCGCCAACATTCGTTGGCGTTAAATTTTTACCACCTTCTGCATTTGCCAATAAAGAAGACAAACACAGCAAACCTGCCGTAATTTTTCGCATGAGCTTTGTTACTTTTTTTGTTGATAAACTTTCTAAAAGTGAAGATCAAGGGTTAGCGAAAGTTTAATCATAATAGCAATGCTATTACAAAGCCTGGTGCATTAATTTACGTAGGTAGCAACTTAGAAAAACGTAATTTTTTGCAAGATTAAGGAGATAAGATTAATTAAAATCAGGATAGTCTATCAAATTTTGACAAAAGTCAAATAACAATAAAAGATAAATTATATGTAATATTAAAGCAGTATAATACACATATCATAAATTAATAATAATAATTTATGTATACAATTAATATAATATAAAAAAATCAAACGCTTATGTAATGTCTATTTAAGTATATAGCTTAGCCAATACAGTATATAGTTATTACAAAATATATTCTTCTTCTAGCTAATTTGTTTTGAGGTTAACCTTATGCTATTTTGATTTGATATTATTATAAACAGAGGAAAGTTGGAAAAAACGAAAGTTAGTACGATACTATTCTAGTTTTTAGATGCCCTCACAAAAACCTTTTATAAAAGCAATTAAGTGCTCCATACCCTATTACCAATTCATTACTATTCGACTCCTACGGAGTCGTGTTCGCTTTTGTAGTTGCTGTTATAAACATACGATACCTTCGGCATCGAAAGCAGTATTTATTACATATTAAAAGAGGAACTGTTTCTCCATCCCATCGGGATGGCATGTTATAGAATAAGAACAGCAATAAGGGTTTGCGACCCCGAAGGGTGTAGAATGCTAATATTTAGCTACTAAGAACAAGTGTTTTATAAACACACAAAGGGTTATTGTTTTTTTTAATTTGGCTAAAGCCCTTTCCTTATTAACATTAATCCGCCAGCTAAAGCTGTCGGCTATTAACAAGGCAAGCGTTATAGCTTGAAGATGTGTCCCACACTATAGGATAAAAGCTGCTTGCACCTTGCACTACTTGTTCGGCTTTGCGGAAATCGTGAATAAAATCACCAATCACAAATGTCGGAGGCTTACGCAACTTGCACAACTAAAGTAAGCAGTACTGCAAATTGACGAATAGAATTGATAAAGTGTAAGAGTGTGCAAGAGACTATGATAGGAGTACTACAGCTGGCTTAATCAAAAAAATTATGCGTATAAAAAAGCCCCTACATTAAAGGGGCTTAAAATTTTTGTGGAGAATAGCGGGGTCGAACCGCTGACCTCTTTCCTGAAGGCTTTCGGGACAAGCAAGCGCATTAACCCTGTAATATTAAAAACTCAAGATACTTTCTACTTTTCTTGGCCTTTATTCTTAGCTCTTCCTCCATGGCTAATTCACGGCTCTCAAATTCTTTTTGCCACTTTAATATCCAATCAGTTGCCTTTGATGTATAAGCAGATATACCAGCATTATGCTCCTCTAAACGTTTTACAATATCAACAGTATAACCGATGTAATAACGATTTAAATTTTGACTATAAATTATATAAACTTTGTAGACTGACATAAAAAAAGCCCCTGTATTAAAGGGGCTTAAAATTTTGTGGAGAATAGCGGGGTCGAACCGCTGACCTCTTGCATGCCATGCAAGCGCTCTACCAACTGAGCTAATTCCCCTAAATAAATAGAACGGAGAGCAAATTTAGGGGTTTGCAGGCAATAGCAAAAATTATAATCAATAATTTATTTCTCTACCGCTACTTCACCATGTTCACCGGTATTGTTATCAGTTTTTTTTCGGTTTTTAAAAAACGAAAACAACCAACTAACAATCTTTCCTTTATTGTCATCAACAATATGGGAAGTAAAGTTTTTTGCCAAGGTGGGTAGAATTAATTTAGCTATCCAGCCACTTCTGGCTAACAACACACGTCGTAGTAAAACATCAATTAATTTATCGGCACCAAGTGTTAATAAACCACCGCCGGCTTCTTTAGAAAATAGCTTTTTTACATTGGTTAATACTTTGCGTACTGGCTCCAGCTCTTGTTTTATTTCATTAAAGTCCTCATGAATAATCTGACGCTGGTCTTTAAGCAATAGTTTTAACCTGGCTTTTTCATCTAGCAAATCATTATATGTACGTATAGGTTTATTCATAAATTTTTTTAACTATTATGTTTCGCAACCAGTTAATAATTGGTTTTCTTATTAAAAAAACTATTATCAATAACAGTAAAAAAATACCTGCTGATAATAAAAAGCCACCTGAAGGACTATTGAGTAATTCACCTAACCATAAACCAAGCGCTATTGCTAAAAAGGCTAACACAAACATGACTAATGCTGAAAATATAAGCATTAAAACAACGGATGATGCTAGACTTGTTGCCTTTTGTGTAACATTTACAATGGTTAACTTATAGTAGGTTTCGGCAATGTCTTCTACATGGTCAATAAAGTCGGCTGTTTTTTCTTTTAATTCGTTCATGTTTTTTTAAAATTAAAAGGCAGCATTGTTAATACTTTGCTGGGCTGTAAAACACAATCCTGTTTCCTTCGTCATGTTTCCTTACTCACACAGATATGTATTAACAGTGCCGCCCTTTATTAAATAATGTTCAATTACTATTAAGGTAATACTTTATTAGTACTTAAACATTAAAACAAATAGAGAATAACTGTATAACGCTTAGGATAAATTTTCTTTAACCCTGTTAACTTTATCCTCTGCAATATTTTTTAGCTCTTTAGCCTTGGCTTCGGCTTTGTGTTTACCTTTCTCAAAAAGATGGCTTACGGTGTCGGCCCAGTCGCCTGTAGTTCTTTTGATTTTTTTACGCATATCTTTTCCTTTTTCAGGAGCCAATAACATACCTACTACAACACCTGCTGCTGCTGCGCCAATAACGCCTAGTAATACTTTGTTTCTATTTGTCATAAAAAAATTATTTATAGGTTAAACAATGTTGTTTGTACTATACTTATACAAAACCATACCAAAGTTTAATTTGGCAATTAGTAAATTGAAAATTTTGATAATTTACAGGGTTACAGCGTGATTTTAACGTTTTTTAATTAGACCATTAAATAGGAAATTAAAAAGTAGTAAGAACCTGGTTAGATAATGAAAATACGTTGGGCTGTATATGTTAACCGGTGTAAGCAAGCGTGAGGGATGGAAGCGGCATCCTTTTGCGAAGCGGGGCCAATGCAGCCGGGGGCAAAAGATACAGCGTACAGCCCGACGCTGTTGTACAAACAAGGCGTGTACATTTTAATTTATTACAGGCTTGATGCCGCAGTTTGTATAACAGCGGCACGCCATAATAGTAGGGGCAAAAAAATAAGGAGAATTGCTTCTCCTTATGTATGTTTTTTTATTAGTTGTTTGTATTAATCGCCCCAGATATTGTCTTCGCCACGAAGCCATTTTTTTACCAGATCGGTTGTTACCGATTTTGGACGCTCTAAGGCAAAGCCCAAGGCTCTGTCCCAGCAAAGGCTGGCCAATACGCCTAAGGCACGGCTTACACCAAATAATACGGTGTAATATTCGTATTCTTTTAAACCAAAATGTAGTAGCAATGCACCGCTATGCGCATCTACATTTGGCCACGGATTTTTTACTTTGCCTAACGACTCTAAAATTGGTGGCACTACATCGTACACTTTCCATACGGTGTTTACCAGTTTATCATCGGGCATATGTTTTTTACCAAATTCCATTTGTGCGGTAAAACGTGGATCGGTTTGGCGTAATACGGCATGACCGTAACCTGGAACTACTTTACCCTCGCTTAAGGTTTTGCGCACATAGGCTTCAATGTCTTCTTTGGAAGGGTCGTCAGATTTTAGTTCTTCCTGCATTTCCAAAATCCACTTAATTACTTCCTGATTAGCCAGACCATGTAAAGGACCTGCTAAACCGTTAAGGCCAGCGGCAAAACTTAAATAAGGATCGCTTAATGCAGAGCCTACTAAGTGCGTTGTATGTGCTGATACGTTACCACCTTCATGATCGGCATGAATGGTCATGTATAAACGCATTAACTCATGAAACTTTTCATCTTCAAAGCCTAACATTTGCGCAAAGTTGCCGGCCCAGTCTAACAAACCATTTGGTTGTATATGGTTACCAAACTTATACTTGCGGCGATAAATGTAAGCTGCAACATGTGGTATGCGGGCTATAAGATCCATTGAGTCGTCGAAAACGGCTTCCCAATAATCTTTTTTGTTCATGCCGGCTGCATATTTTTTTGCAAACTGGCTTTCGGTTTGTAGTGCCATTACACCTACCACAAACTGTGTCATGGGGTGTGTATTTAAAGGCAATGCATCTATTGTATGAAACACATGCGTAGGCACGTGACTACGACGTTGTAATACGGCACTCAGGTGCTGTACATCATCCTCAGTTGGCAGCTCGCCAATTAACATTAAGTAAAACAAACCTTCGGGCAATGGCTCGGTGCCACCCGGTGCTTTGGGTAATTTTTCACGCAACTCCGGTATAGTAAACCCGCGAAAGCGGATACCATCCTGCGCATCCAGTAAAGATGTTTCGGTTACCAACCCCGTCATACCACGCATACCCTGGTATATTTGCGACAATTGTACCTCTCCAATTACTTTGTTACCATGCTCTTTTAGCATTTCCTTAATCTCAACAGCCGTTACATCAGCCTTGGCCTTAAACCTGTCTTTGATTATTCCCATGACAAACTATTTCGTGTAATAATAAATTTAGCTATCGGGCTAAAGATAGCCAATGGACAACGGTACAACAAAAAATGAAGCTAAAAGTTTGTAAAAAAAGCCCTTTTGCAGGTTAAAATATTATGAACTGCTGCTAATATATTGCAATTGTGCCGCAACACTTACAACACTATTTTGGTGCTTTGCGGTATAATAATAATGCTACAATAGAAAACACAATATTGGGCGTCCACGCAGCTAATAATGGTGGAAAACTTCCCTTTGTAGCAAATACGGTAGAAAACCTGTCGGACACAATAAACAATGCGGCTATAATAATACCCAAGGCCAGGTGCATGCCACTACCACCACGGGTTTTGCGGCTGGCAATTACAACACCTATTAACGTTAACAGTATTACCGAAAAGGCGGTGGCGGTACGTCTGTATTTTTCTACTTTTAAAGCATTAAGCCCTTCGTTGGCACGCAGCTCTTCTTTTTCTATAAAATTTGTAAGCTCGGGTGTGGTTAATTTATCTTTCAGGCCTTCATCGCTAACCAGTTCTTCTGGTCGTAATAATAAGTTTAAGGTAAGCTCGTCAAAAGTGCGAATACGCTCCTGCATGCTGTCAATAGTACGTTCGGTAACCGACATGGCCCGCCATTTATTTACCGCCGTATCCCACTTTATACTATTGGCCCGTATATTATATACAATTTTGTCGTTTTTTACTTTGTTTAAAAAAAACATACCGCCGCTTTGCGACTCGGCATTAAAGTTTTTAAAGCCTGCATAAGTAGTACTGTCTAACCGGCGAAAAAAACAGTTCCAGCAACCCGAGTGGTTGTCGTTTTTAGATGGATCATCTTTACCAAGATATTTTGCTTTAAACTCCACCTGAATACCGTTTGCCTTGGGCAACACATAACGACTACCCAACCATAAAATGGAAGCCAGCAAAACCCCACCTACTATATACGGACGTAAAAAGCGGTTAAAGCTGGTACCACTGGCCAGTATGGCAATAACCTCCGATTTTAAAGCCAGCTTACTGGTAAAAAATATACAGGCAATAAATACAAACAGCGGAAACAACATGCCCCATATAAAAGGTACAAAGCCCAAATAGTATTGTTTTACAATTTCCCAGGAAGAAAGGCCGGTTTTTACAAAATCGTCGGTTTTTTCGCTGGCATCTACCGCAACGGCAATGGTGGTAAACAATAACATACAAAACACAAAGGCCGTGATAAATTTTTTAAATATGTACCAGTCTATTTTTTTCATGAATTGCGCTGTGTTTTGCGGCCTCAAAAGTAATTGAAAAGTAGTTAATGGTTCATTGTTAATAGTTAATTGTTGCCAAGTTGATGGTTAATTGATAGTTAATAGTACTAACCTTACACCCTAAAGCCTATACCTTACTTACAACTTATTACTTATTACTTACAACTTTATTAGGGGCTACCAGCAGTAGTAACTCCGGTCAGCAGCAGTTCCGGCCTTTTGCAGTAGTGCAATGGCCACGCTACTTAAAAACCGCCAACGCACCATTGCAGCTACTGCTGTCAGTCCGGCAGCCCATCAGCTGAAGAATTTATGATTGCTGATTTGCAGATGTAGGATTTAATCTAAGATCTTTGATTTTTGGATTTAAGATATTAGCGTTTGAAAATAAAAGAAATCTTAATTGCCACTAATTCTAATTGTTACTGTTATGATGAAAGCGGCAAATGAGTTTTTTTCAATTGTCATTTGTACTTTGTCAATTCTGTGCTAATACCTCACCGTCTTTCGGACTTCCCGACTCACCGACTTCTCCTGCTGAATAGCGGACAGAACCCCGAACGGAGATTCTGTGTTACATACCAATAATTTTTCTATAATTTTGTCCTTTAGGCGGTTTTATACCAGCCTGTTTAGGGGACGACGCAAGTTGTCCTCTAATTTTTTTCACA
>PJTT01000498.1_pt1 | contig 27195 bp, 8 predicted proteins | sample 1512261 | NCBI WGS metagenome assembly PJTT01 (sample SAMN08177685, study PRJNA422409) | Soil metagenome, whole genome shotgun sequencing project. | isolation source: Soil (2) enriched on wood chips | place: USA: Madison | collected 2015-01-15
CGACGTGGTGCAGCGCGTGCGCGTGGATTTCGGCTACGGCAAGCGCCGTTTGCCGGTGCTGGTGATGACCGGCGACGGCAACCCGCACAACCAGACCGGGCTGCTGCAGGCCGGCGCCAACGATCTGGTGCTCAAGCCGATCGAGGAGCGCCTGCTGGTGACCAAGGTGCTGTTCCAGCTGCGGCTGGCACGTTTGAACGATGGACCTCTGTTGCGATAGAAGTGGCGTGATGATGGATGACGTAGTGGACACCCCGGCGATCCAGCTGGAACCGAGCTGGAAACAGCATGTCGGTGATTACCTGTTGCAGCCGCAGATGCGCGAGCTGTCCGCCTTCCTGCGCCAGCGCAAGGCTGCCGGTGCAGCGGTATTTCCGCCGGGCCCGCAGATCTTCGCCGCCTTCGACGCCACGCCCTTCGAGCAGGTGAAGGTGGTGATCCTCGGCCAGGACCCGTACCACGGCCGCGGCCAGGCCCACGGCCTGAGCTTTTCGGTGGCGCCGGGCGTGCCGGTGCCGCCGTCGCTGCTGAACATCTACAAGGAAATCGAGGGCGACCTCGGTATCGCCCGGCCCGACCACGGCTGCCTGGTGCCCTGGGCGCAGCGCGGCGTGCTGCTGCTCAACGCCGTGCTGACGGTGGAGGAGGGCCAGGCCGGTGCCCACCAGGGGCGTGGCTGGGAAGGCTTCACCGACCACGTGGTGGACGTGCTCAACCGCGAGCGCGACGGCCTGGTGTTCATGCTCTGGGGCGCGTACGCGCAGAAGAAGGGCAAGGTGATCGACACCCGTCGCCACCGCGTGCTGAAGTCGCCGCATCCCTCGCCGCTGTCGGCGCACCGCGGTTTCCTCGGTTGCCACCACTTCTCGATGGCCAACGAGTACCTGCAGCGCCAGGGCCACGCACCGATCGATTGGTCACTGCCACCACGCGCCAGTCTCTGACGGCGCGCGGGCCCGACCCTACTCGGTCAGCATTTCAATGATGGCGTGGGCGACCTGGCGCTTGCGTGGCGGCAGTCGCCGCAGCAGTGACAGGATCGCACTTTCCTGCGGGCTGCGTGCCGGGTCGATTGCGACAGATTCCGGAGCTACCAGCTCGCCGTCCTCGGGACGTCCGGGGCCGCGACCGGTGGCGAGCCACTCAAAATGGACCTGCGTCACAATCGCGATTTTCGAGAGATGCTGCACACTGGGAACGGTACCGCCGTCACGTTCCCACTGAGCCACGGCGCTGCGGCGAACCCCGCAATGCAACGCCAACTGTGTTTGAGAAAGGCCAGCCGTTAGTCGGGCCCGGCGGATTCTGTCGCACATCGCCTGCATATTTCACCCCCTCTCCATGTTCGGTAAGCGCTGCTTCCCTGACAGCAATACTTTTTCTGCGTGTACAGAATTGCTGTCCCTTTCTGCACTTCAAGAGGCTTGCGCGTCGTTCCTGCGCGCCCGCAAGCGCCTCTTCCCCCCGATTTCACGCCGTCTTGTTTGACGGCCTTTCGTTGCCCCGGATTAATCGAACCGAACCGGAAATGAACGCAGTCCCACGCAGGGAGCGACACCGGCGGAGCGATTACTCCAGGACGACGCGCTGATCACGTCGCCACGGCGTGCCTCTGCCAAAAATCGGCGGAGAACGATGCATGGTTAATGTGAAGGGCGTGAAAGCATCGTCATTGCGCTGGCAGGCGCTGGTGATGCTTGTGGTGCTGGCAGTGCTCTCCTGCCTGGGCCGCGCACAGGCCCAGTCCGCCTGCACTGCCGGGGCCTGCGTCAGCGCTGGACCGCGCCTGGTGTCGGTTGATTCCACCCAGAGCCCGATCCTCAACCTGCTGTTCAGCGCGCTGCTGCCGGGCACCAGTCTCACGCTCAGCGTCGCCGACTGGAACAGCCTGGCGGGCGCCAACGTCAACCTCAATGCACTGCTGACCCAGCTCAATGGCGGCGTCACCGTCAGCGACCCGAGCCAGGTGCTCAACACCAACATCACCCTGGGCCAGCTGCGTGCGGCGATGGTGCAGGTGCTGCAGGCCGATGGCCAGACCGCTGCGGCCAACGTACTGAACGTGCTGCCGCTGGGCGTGGCCGGCACCTCCGGCAGCATCCGCCTGGCCGACATCCTGCAGGTCGCGCTGCCGACCGGTTCGCTGGCCACGGTGCGCCTGAACGTGCTCGACCTGCTGACCGGCGGCGTGCAGCTCTACAACTTCCGCAACGTGCTGACCACGCCGACGCCGATCACGGTGAACACTGCGGCACTCGGTCTGAACGGCGTGGCCAACGTGCGCCTGTGGGCGCAGGTGATCGAACCGCCGAGCTACAACTGCGGCACCGTGGGCGCGGCATTCCACAGCGCGGCCATCCGCATCAAGCTCGACCTGGACCTGGTGCAGGGCCTGAACACCGGCACCCTGACCGCTGCGTTGAATGGCCTCAACCTGCTTGGTGTCTCGCTGTCCAACACCAGCATCAGCGCCGACGTGCTGCACCTGCAGGTCTACGCCGATGTCGCACGCGCCGAAGGGTCGATCTCGGCGGTGAACCTGGTCGGCAACGCGGTGACCCTGCAGGCGCGCCCGGGCCTGGTCAACCTGTATGTCGGCCAGATCAGCGATGCCACCTTCTTCAACCGCAGCACGGTGCTGACCGAAACGGCGCTGACCACGGCCACCCTGACCAACCTCAGCGTGAAGGTGCGGGTGGGCGTGACCCTGCTGGGCGCCACGGTGCCGGTGGCCGACATCACCATCCCGATCGCGGTGGGCATCCGTGGCTTTGCCACGGCGACACCGGGCCTGCAGAGCGCCAGCTTCACCGGGCCCTACCCACAGACACGCACGCTCACGGCTGGCACCGTCAGCGCGGCCACGCTGGTCTCCACGCTGGTCAACTCACTCAACATCCAGCTCATCAGTGGCAATCCACAGGTGACGCTGCTGGGCTCGTTGTCGCTGCCACTGCCGGTGGCCGACCTGGTCAACGGCATCGTCAATACGCTGCTGACGCCGGTGCGCACGCTGGTCAATGCGGTGGTGACGCCGGTGCTGACCGCGGTGCTTGGCGGCGTGGTCGACAACCTGCTGGCCCTGCTCGGCATCCGCGTGGGCCAGGCGGTGTTTACCGTGGAAGGCGTGACCCAGGCCTGCGCCGCCACCCTGCAGCTGGTGAAGGACCTGCAGCCGACCAGCGACACCGGCCGCTTCAACCTGTCCATCACCTACAACGGCAGCACGGTGGGCTCGGCCAGCAACGTCGGCAACAACGGCGCCACGGCGGCGATCATCACTGTGCCTGGCGGCAGCTATGCGCTGGCCGAAGCGGCGGCGGCCGGTACCACACTGACCCGCTATGCCAGCACCTGGCAGTGCACCGACCAGAACAACGCCGTGGTCTCGTCGGGCAGCGGCGGCAGCTTCACCCTTCAGGCGCCGGCGATGACCGCCACCGCCACCACCCTGGTGTGCCGCATCACCAACCGCACGCGCCAGGCCGATCTGTCGATCACCAAGAGCGATGGCAGCGGTACCTATACGCCCGGCGGCACGGCGACCTACACGCTGCAGGTGGTCAACAACGGGCCCGATGCGGTGACCAATGCGACGGTCACCGACACCCTGCCCAACGGCACCACCCTGCGCGGCGCGTGGACGTGCAGCGCGACCAGCGGCAGCACCTGCGCGGCGGCCAGCGGCGGCGCGGCGGGCGGCAATGCGGTGAACGTGGGCGTGAACCTGGTCAACGGTGGCCAGGCAACGATCAGCGTGCCGGTCAGCTTCAGCAACAACCCGGGCGCCTACTAGCGCGCGGTGCAGTGCAGTGCGCGCGGGGAATGCCCTGCGCGGGGGAAGGACAGGACCACCGATGCCGGATGCCTGGAACAGGCGACGGCGTGCATTCGAGGACGGACGCATGGCAGCAGTGGGCAGGCAGGGCAGGGCAGGCAGGGCTTCGGCCGGCATCGCGCATGCCATGGCCGTGCTGGCATTGCTGCTGCCGCCGCCGCTGCTGGCACAGAGCTACCCGAACCCGTTGAACAACACCGCCACGGTGACTGCACCGACCGACGTGGCCGACCCCACGCCGGGCAACAACAGCGCCACCGATACGAACGCCCTGGCCCTGCAGGCGCAGCTGAGCGTGAGCAAGACCCTGGTCAGCGCCAGCCCGGTGGCCGCAGGCGGGCCGGTGCAGTACCGCATCCAGGTGAACAACGCGGGGCCATCGGCGGCCAGCGGCGTAGGCGTGGTCGATACGGTGTCCTCGCTGCTGACCAACGTGGCCTGGACCTGCCAGCCGACCACGGCGGCGTCGTCCTGTGCGCAGCCCAGCGGCAGCGGCAACGCGGTGAACGTGCTGGTCAGCGTGGGCGTGGGTGACAGCGTGGTGCTGCTGGTGAACGGCACGGCGCCGGCCGCGACCCCGGCCACGGTGCCGGCCAACAGCGTGTCGCTGGTGCTGCCGTCGGGTACCACCGACCCGACCCCGGGCGACAACAGCGCCACCACGCCGGCCGTGCCGGTGCAGGCCAACGCGCTGGTCGCGGCCAACGACAGCTTCACCACGCCCGTTTCCTCCACCACCGGTGGCAGCACGCCGACGGTGCTGGGCAACGACACCCTGAACGGCCAGCCGGTGGTCGGCGGCAACCTGATCATTTCGCTGCAGAACGCGCCGGCGGGCTTCACCATCAACAGCGCGGGCGTCATCGCGGTGCCGGCCGGTGCCGCGGCAGGCGCAACGTCGATCGGCTACCAGATCTGCGAGAACGCCTCGCCGACCAACTGCGCCACCGCCGCCGCGAGCCTGGTCATCGCGCCGACGGCCGTGGCTGACAGCTACAACGTGAACGCGGGCACGCCATCGCTCACCGGCAACCTCGCCGCCAACGACAACGCGCCGGCCGGCGCCACCTACAGCCAGACCGGTACGCCGGTGGCCGGTGCAACCATCAGCAGCACCGGCACGCTGACCTACGCACCAGGCGGCAACATCGTCCAGCCCGTGCAGATCAACTACCAGGTGTGCCTGCCTGCGCCGAATGCCAGCGTCTGTTCGACGGCGATCGCATCGGTCGTGGTCGATGCCAACGTGCTGGTGGCCAACGACGATACCTTCGCCGCGCCGCTGCTGCCGGGCGCGGGTGGCACCACGCCCAGCGTGCTGGGCAACGACACCTTCGACACCGCCCCGGTCACGCCGGCGCAGGTGACGCTGAGCCTGGTCGGTGCGCCCAGCGGCTTCTCGATCAACCCCAACGGCACCATCGTCGTGCCGGCCAGCGCTGCTGCGGGTCCGCGGGCGTTGACCTACCAGATGTGCGATGCCAACGCGGCCACCAACTGCGCGACGGCCACTGCCAACCTGGTGGTCAGCCCGGATGCGGTGGACGATGCGGTCAGCACCCCGGGCGGGGGTCGCCCGGTGACCGGCACCCTGTCCGGCAATGACAACTTCGCCAGCGGCTCGGTCTTCACTCTGGGCACCCAGGCCACCCGCGGCACGGCCGTGGTCAACGCCGATGGCACCTTCACCTACACGCCGGCCAACGCCAACACCGGGCCGGATACCTTCACCTACCAGCTCTGCCTGCCGGCACCGAACGCCACCGTCTGCGATACCGCCACGGTGACCGTGAGCGTGGCTGCCAACCAGCTGGCCGCCGCCGACGACCTGTTCGCCACGCCGCTGCAGCCGGGCACCACCACCGCCATCAGCCTGCTCGGCAACGACACCCTCAACGGCACGGCGGTGGCCCCGGCGGGCGTCAGCCTGGCACTGAGCGGTGCACCGGCCAGCATCGCCGCCAACGCTGCCGGCCAGCTGCAGGTAGCCGCCGGCGCCGCAGCGGGCGCTTATGACTTCACCTACCAGATCTGCGAACTGCCGGGCGGCACCAACTGCGCCACTGCCAACGTGCAGCTGGTCATCGCCCCCGATGCGGTGGACGACAGCTTTGCCGCGACCGCGGGCGTAGCTCTGGGCGGCTCCGTAGCCGGCAATGACAACGTGCCTGCGGGTTCGCAGTTCAGCCTGCTGGCTGGCGCCGCGCACGGCACGGTCAGCGTCGCTGCCGATGGCGGCTTCAGCTACACCGCGCAGGGCACGTATTCGGGCGCGGACAGCTTCCGCTACCAGGTCTGCCTGCCGGCGCCCAATGGCGGCATCTGCGATGCAGCCACGGTGACGTTGAACGTGGCAGTCGCCGCCGTGGTGGCGGGCAACGACGACTTCACGGCCGCGCCGGTGCCCGGCACCGGCGGCACCACCGCCAGCGTGCTGGCCAACGACACGCTCAACGGTGTGGCGATCGACGCAGCGCAGGCCACCCTGTCGCTGATCAACGCGCCGCCGGCCGGCTTCACGCTGGCGCCCACCGGCGAACTGCAGGTACCGGCGGGTGCTCCGGCCGGACCGCTGAGCCTGACCTACCAGCTGTGCCAGGCCGGCACCAGCAACTGCGCCACCGCTACCATCGCCGTGGTCATCGCGCCGCAGGCCGTGGCCGACAGCTTCAGCACCCAGGTGGGTCGCGCGGTCAGCGGCAATGTATCGGTGAACGACCGCGTCGCTGCCGGCAGCACCTATGCCGTCACCGGCACCGCGCCGCAGGGGCTGGTGTTCAACGCCGATGGCAGCTTCACCTACACGCCGCCGGCGCAGTTCACCGGCACCACCACCTTCAGCTACCAGGCCTGCCTGGCCGCGCCGTTCAACACCGTCTGCAGCACCGCCACGGCCACCCTCAACGTCAACGCCGGCACGCTGGTCGCCAATGACGATGACTTCCGCGGCAGCCTGCTGAATCCGGCCACCGGTGGCACCACCATCAGCGTGCTGGCCAACGACACCATCAACGGTGCGATTCCGCCGGCCCCGGCCGAAGTCATCCTGAGCCTGCTGGGTGCGCCCAGCGGCTACGTGCTCAATCCCAATGGCACGATCTCGGTGCCCGGTGGCGCCGCTGCGGGTGCGGTGAACTTCGGTTACCGCCTGTGCGAGGCTGAGTTGCCGACCAACTGCGATGACGGTGCGGTGCAGCTGCTGCTGGCACCGGTTGCGGTGAATGACAACGTCAGCACCGCGGTGGGCGTGCCGGTCAGCGGCAATGTCGGCAGCAACGACAATGTCCCCGCCGGCGCCACCTTCAGCGTTACCGGCACCGCGCCGGCGGGCCTGGTGCTGGACGCTGGCGGTGCGTTCACCTACACGCCGCCGGCCGGCACCCAGGGCATCGTCACCTTCGCCTACCAGGCCTGCCTGCCGGCGCCGAACGGCACGGTGTGCGCGGGCGCGACGGTCACCCTCAACGTCAACGCCGGCACCCTGGTCGCCGGTGATGATGACTTCCGTGCCACGCCGATCGGTGCCGGTGGTGGCAGCACGTTGTCTGTGCTGCTCAACGACAGCCTCAACGGTACCCAGCCGCCGGCATCGGCCGATGTGCTGCTGAGCCTGGTCGGTGCGCCGTCGGGCTTCACCCTGGATGCCAATGGCGTATTGAACGTCGATGCGGGCGTGCCGTCGGGCGCGCTGACGCTGACCTACCAGCTGTGCGAAACCGCGCTGCCGAGCAACTGCGATTCGGCGCAGATCCGCCTGGTGGTGTCGCCCACCGCCGTGGCCGATGTGTTCTCCACTCCGGCCGGGCAGCTGCTGTCGGGCAGCGTGGCCAGCAATGACAATGCGCCGGTGGGCGCGGTGTTCACGGTGTCGGGCACCACGCCGGACGGCCTGCAGCTGGGCCGCGACGGCACCTTCCAGTACACGCCGCCGGCCGGTTTCACCGGGCCGGTGAGCTTCAGTTACCAGGCCTGCCTGCCGGCACCGGACGGCGCGCTGTGCAGCACGGCCGGGGCGACCATCAACGTCAACGCTGGCACCCTGATGGCGATGGACGACGACTTCAGCGCGACGCCGCTGGCGCCGGGCGCGACCAGCAGCACCAGCGTGCTGGTCAATGACAGCCTCAATGGCAGCGTGCCGCCGCCGGCCGGCAGCGTCACCCTGGCCCTGGTGGGCGCGCCGTCGGGCTATGCGCTGACCACGGCCGGCCTGCTGCAGGTGCCCGCCAGCGCCGCCGCCGGCGCCACGGTGCTGAGCTACCAGATCTGCGAAACCGCTGCGCCCAGCAACTGCGCCAGTGCCAGCATCCGCCTGGTGGTGACGCCGTCGGCACAGAACGACAGCTATTCCACTGCCGCGGGCCAGCCGTTGAACGGCAGTGTCGGTGACAACGACAACGTGCCGGCCGGTGCGGTGTTCACCATCGTCGGCGCCACACCGGCCGGCCTGAGCTTCGGCGGCGGTGGCAGCTTCACCTACCTGCCGCCGGTCAACGCGGCCAGCCCGGTCACCTTCACCTACCAGGTCTGCCTGCCGGCACCGAACACCGCGCTGTGCGCCACCGCCACGGCCAGCATCACCATCACGGTCGGCAGCCTGGCAGCCAACAACGATGATTTCAGCAGCGCGCCGATCAATCCGGTGACCGGTGGCAGCACGCCGTCGGTGCTGCTCAACGATGCACTGAATGGCAGCACGCCGCCGGCCGCCGCCGATGTCCTGCTGAGCCTGGCCGGTGCACCGGCCGGCATCAGCCTCAACCCGGACGGCACTGTGAGCGTTGCCGCGGGCGTGCCGGCCGGTGGCCGCACGTTGACCTACCAGTTGTGCGAAGCGGCAGCGCCGGGCAACTGCGCCACTGCCACGCTGCGCCTGGTGGTGGCACCGTCGGCCGTCGACGATGCGCTGTCCACGCCGGCCGGCGTGGACCTGGCCAGTTCGGTGGCGGGCAACGACAACGTCGGCAGCGGCGCGCAGTTCAGCGTGGTCGGCACGCCGCCGCCCGGGCTGCAGTTCAACACCGATGGCAGCTTCATCTTCGCCCCGGCGACGGGCTTCAGCGGTGCGGTCACCTTCAGCTACCAGGTGTGCCTGGCCGCGCCGGACAACACCGCCTGCGCCACTGCCACCGCCACCCTCAACGTCAACAGCGGCACCCTGGTCGCGGTGGATGACACCATCACCGCACCGGTTGCTGCTGGCGACGCCACGTCCAGCGTGCTGGGCAACGACACGCTCAACGGCGCGACGCCGGCGGCGGACGAGGTGGTGCTCAGCCTGGTCGGTGCGCCGTCCGGTTTCTCGATTGCCGCCGATGGCACGATCGCCGTGGCCACCGGTACCGCATCGGGTGCCATCTCGCTGACCTACCAGGTCTGCGAAGCGGCGGCCACGACCAACTGCGCCACTGCCAACGTGGCCCTGGTGGTCGCACCGGCGCCGGCCAACGATGCCTTCGCCGTGCAGGCGGGCCTGTCGGTCACCGCCAACGTGGCCAGCAATGACGGCATGCCGGTGGGCTCGACCTTCGCCCTGCAGGGCACGCCGCCGGCCGGCGTGACCTTCAACGCCGATGGCAGCTTCACCTATGCGCCGCCGGCGGGTACCACCAGCCCGACCAGCTTCGTCTACCAGGCCTGCCTGCCTGCGCCGAACAGCGCGGTATGCGCGACCGCCACGGCGACACTGAACATCAACAACGGTGCCCTGCTGGCCAACAACGACAGCTTCGGTGCAATCGCGCCGGGTGGCACCACGGCCAGCGTGCTGGCCAACGACACCCTCAATGGCGTCAGCCCGCCGGCACCGGCCAACGTGGCGCTTACGCTGGTGGGCGCACCGGCCGGCTTCAGCATCAGCCCCACCGGCACGGTGTCGGTGCCGGCCGATGCGGCCAGTGGCGCCACCACGTTGACCTACCAGGTGTGCGAAACGGCGGCGGCCAACAACTGCGCCACCGCCAGCATCGCACTGGTGGTGCGGCCGACGCCGCAGAACGACACCCTCAGCGTGCAGGCCGGCCAGGCCAATACCGGCAACGTCGCCGGCAATGACGCGATGCCCGCCGGTTCCACCTGGAACGTGCCGTCGCCGCCGCAGGGCTTGGTGTTCAACGCCAATGGCAGCTTCACCTACACGCCGCCGGCGGGCACCCTGGGCCCGGTCACCTTCAGCTACCAGGCCTGCCTGCCTGCGCCGGATGCCGCCGTGTGCGGCACCGCCACGGCAACCCTCACCATCGCCGTCAGTGCGATCGTCGCCACCGACGACGCGTTCGCCGCGCCGCTGACGGCCGGCTCGGTGACGCCCAGCGTGCTGGCCAACGACGTCCTCAACGGCGTTACCCCGCCGCCGTCGGCGGCCGTGCAGCTGCTGCTGGTGGCGCCGCCGGCCGGCTTCGTCATCAACAACGATGGCAGCGTGCAGATTCCGGCCAGCGCGCCGGCCGGCGCCACCACGCTGACCTACCAGCTGTGCGAGACCGCATCGCCGACCAACTGCGCCACCGCGGCCATCACCTTCGTGGTGACCCCGGCGCCGCAGGCCGATGCGTTCGCGGTGCAGGCCGGCGCGAGCCTGACCGGTGCCAGCGTGGCCACCAACGACAACCTGCCGCCGGGCTCCAGCTGGGCGGTGCAGGGCACCCCGCCGGCCGGGCTGGCGTTCACTGCCGATGGCAGCTTCAACTACACGCCGCCGGTGGGCACCCTCGGGGCGGTCACCTTCACCTACCAGGCCTGCCTGCCGGCGCCCAACACGGCGGTGTGCAGCACCGCTACGGCCACCATCAACGTCAACACCGGCACCCTGGCCGCCGCCAACGATAGCTTCAGCGGCATCGCGGCGGGCGGCACCACGGCCAGCGTGCTGGCCAACGACAGCCTCAACGGCACGCCGCCGGTGGCCGCCAGCGTGCAGCTCAGCCTGGTCGGCGCGCCGGCCGGCTTCGTCATCAATCCCGACGGCACCATCGCCGTGCCGGGTGGCGTGCTGTCCGGCGCCACCACGCTGACCTACCAGATCTGCGAAGCTGCCGCACCGAGCAACTGCGACACCGCTACGGTGGCGCTGGTGATCACCCCCTCGCCGCAGGCCGATGCCTATTCGGTGCTGGCGGCGGGCACGATCAGCAACGGCAACGTGGCCGCCAACGACAACCTGCCCACCGGCTCGCAGTTCTCGGTGCAGGGCACCGTGCCGCCCGGCCTGTCCTTTAACAACGATGGCAGCTTCACCTACACGGCGCCGGCCAATACGCCCAGCCCGGTGACCTTCACCTACCAGGCCTGCCTGCCTGCGCCGGATGCGGCGTTGTGCGGCACGGCCACGGTGACGCTCAACATCAACGACGGCACGCTGGCGGCGACCGATGACAGCTTCACCGTCGCGCCGGGCGGCAGCACCGGTACCAGCGTGCTGGCCAACGATGCGCTCAACAACGTCTCGCCGCCGGCCGCCGGTACGGTGCTGGTGAGCCTGGTCGGCGCGCCGGCCGGTTTCGTGCTCGCAGCCGATGGCGTGCTGACCGTGCCTGCCGGCATCGTGTCCGGCCCGCTGACCCTGACGTACCAAGCCTGCGAAGCGGCATCGGCCGGCAACTGCGACACTGCCAGCATCGCGCTGGTGATCCTGCCGGAACCGCAGGCCGATGTGTTCGGCGTGCAGGCCGGGCAGGTGCTGTCGGCCAGCGTGGCCGGCAACGACAACATGCCGGCCGGTTCCAGCTGGACGGTGCAGGGCGCCACGCCGGCCGGCCTGGTGTTCAACACCGATGGCAGCTTCAGCTACACGCCGCCGAGCGGCGTCACCGGCGCGGTCACCTTCCTCTACCAGGCCTGCCTGGCCGCACCGAATGCCGCGAACTGCGCCACCGCGCAGGCCACGCTGAACGTCAGCAACGGCACCCTGCTGGCCGGTGACGACACGCTGGCCGGCATTGCCCCGGGCGGCACGTCCGCCGCCAGTGTGCTGGCCAACGATTCGCTCAACGGCGTCAGCCCGCCTGCGCCGGGCGACGTGGTGCTGAGCCTCGTCGGTGCACCGGCCGCGTTCACCCTCAATCCGAACGGCACCATCACCGCGGGCAGCGGTGCGATGTCCGGCCCGACCACGCTGACCTACCAGATCTGCGAAGCCGTGGCGCCGGGCAACTGTGCCAATGCCAGCGTCACCGTGGTGGTCAACCCGGCACCGCAGGATGATGCCGCCGCCGTGCAGGTGGGGCAGAGCCTCAGCGCCAGCGTGGCCAGCAACGACAACATGCCGGCCGGTTCCAGCTGGAGCCTGCCGGGCACGCCGCCGGCCGGTTTCAGCTTCAACGCCGATGGCAGCTACACCTATGCGCCGCCGGCCGGGACCAGCGGTCCGGTGGTGGTGGCCTACCAGGTCTGCCTGCCGGCACCCAACGCCAACCTGTGTGGCACCGCCACGCTCACCCTCAACATCAACAACGGCGCCCTGGTTGCCGCTGATGACACCCTGTCCGGTGTGGTCGCCGGCAGCACCTCCAGCACCAGCGTGCTGGCCAATGATTCGCTCAATGGTGTGTCGCCGCCGGCCGATGCCACGGTGGTGCTGAGCCTGGTCGGTGCGCCGGCCGGCTATGCGATCACTCCGCAGGGCACGATCAGCGTGCCGTCCAGCGCGGTCTCCGGCCCGGTCACCCTGACCTACCAGATCTGCGAAGCCGCTGCGGCCAACAACTGCGACACCGCCAGCGTCACCGTGGTGGTCCGTCCGTCGCCGCAGCCGGATGCCTTCGCCGTGCAGGTCGGGCAGACGCTGTCGGACAGCGTGGCGGGCAACGACAACGTGCCGCCGGGTGCGCAGTACAGCGTGCAGGGCACCGCGCCGGATGGCCTGGTGATGACCGCCACCGGTGCCTTCACCTACACGCCGCCGGCGGGTCGCCTGGGCGTGGTCACCTTCGATTACCAGGTCTGCCTGCCTGCGCCGAACGCCGCAGTCTGTGGCGTCATCACTGCCACGATCACCATCAACAACGGCACCCTCGTGGCCGGCGACGACAGCTTCAGCAACATCGCGCCGGGCAGCACCGTGGGCACCAGCGTGCTGGCCAACGATTCGCTCAACGGCGTGTCGCCGCCGGCTGCCGGTACGGTGACGCTGGCCCTGGTCGGGGCACCGGCCGGCTTCTCGATCAGTGCCGATGGCCTGATCACCGTGGGCACCGGCGTGCAGTCCGGCCCGACCACGCTGACCTACCGGATCTGCGAGGCCGCCTCGCCGGCCAACTGCGACACCGCCAGCGTGCTGGTGGTGGTCAGCCCGGCGCCGCAGCCGGATGCCTTCGCCGTGCAGGCCGGGCAGACGCTGGCCAACAGCGTGGCCGGCAACGACAACATGCCGGTGGGTTCCACCTGGAGCGTGCAGGGCACCGCACCGGCTGGGCTGACCTTCGACGCCAATGGCAGCTTCACCTATGCACCGCCGGCCGGCACCGCCGGGCCGATCACGGTGACCTACCAGGCCTGCCTGCCGGCACCCAACGCGGCACTGTGCGGCACCACCACGTTCACCCTCAACATCAACAACGGTGACCTGGTGGCTGGCGATGACGTCATCAGCGGCGTGGTTGCCGGTGGCACGTCGGCCGCCAGCGTGCTGGCCAATGACCGCCTCAATGGCGCCAGCCCGGCCCCGGCGGCCGATGTGCGGCTGTCGCTGGTGGGCGCACCGGCCGGCTTCACCCTCAACCCGGATGGCACGATCAGTGTCGGCAGCGGCGTGCTGGCCGGTTCCACCACGCTGCGCTACCAGCTGTGCGAAGCGGCGGCGGCCAACAACTGCGATACCGCCAGCGTCACCGTGGTGGTCAGCCCGACGCCGCAGGCCGATGCGTTCTCGGTGCAGGCCGGCCAGCAGCTGGTCAACAACGTGGCCGGCAACGACAACATGCCGGCCGGTTCGACCTGGAGCCTGCAGGGCACGGCGCCGGCCGGCCTGGTGTTCAACGCCGATGGCAGCTTCAGCTACACGCCGCCGGCCGGCACCCTCGGTGCCGTGAGCTTCAGCTACCAGGCCTGCCTGCCGGCGCCGAACGGCAGCGTCTGCGGCACCGCGACGGTCACCCTCAACGTCAACACCGGCACGCTGCTGGCCGGCGATGACAGCTTCAGCAACATCGCCCCGGGCACGGCTACGCCCAGCGTGCTCGGCAACGACTCGCTCAATGGCGTGACGCCGCCGCCGGCTGCGTCGGTGTCGCTGAGCCTGGTGGGTGCGCCCACCGGCTTCGGCATCAATCCCGATGGCACGATCAGCGTCGGCAGCGGCGTGGTGTCGGGCAGCACCACGCTGACCTACCAGATCTGCGAAGTGGCCGCGTCCAGCAACTGCGCCACCGCCAGCGTCAACGTGGTGGTGAGCCCGGCACCGCAGGCCGATGCCTTCAGCGTGCAGGCAGGGCAGTCGGTGAACAACAACGTGGCCGGCAATGACAACATGCCGGCCGGCTCGACCTGGAGCGTGCAGGGCACGGCGCCGGCGGGCCTTGTGTTCAACAGCGACGGCAGCTTCAGCTACGCGCCGCCGTCGGGCACGACCGGCCCGGTCAGCTTCACCTACCAGGCCTGCCTGCCAGCACCGGATGCGGCGCTGTGCGGCACCGCGACGGTCACCCTCAACGTCAACAGCGGCACCCTGGTGGCGGGCAACGACAGCTTCACCGGCATCGCCCCGGGCACCGCCACGCCCAGCGTGCTGGCCAACGATTCGCTCAATGGCGTGTCGCCGCCGGCCGCTGGCAGCGTCACCGTCAGCCTGGTCGGTGCACCGGCCGGCTTCACCATCGCCGCCGACGGCACGATCAGCGTTGGTACCGGCGTCACTGCAGGCACCACCACGTTGACCTACCAGGTCTGCGAAGCGGCGGCCTCGAGCAACTGCGCCACCGCCACGGTGACCGTGGTGGTCAGCCCGACGCCGCAGCCCGATGCCTTCAGCGTGCAGGCCGGACAGGTGCTCTCCAACACGGTGGCGGGCAACGACAGCATGCCGGCCGGCTCCAGCTTCAGCGTGCAGGGCGCGACGCCGGCCGGTCTGGTGTTCAACACCGACGGCAGCTTCACCTATGCGCCGCCTGCCGGCACCACCGGCGTGGTCGACTTCACCTACCAGGCTTGCCTGCCCGCACCGAATGCGGCCCTGTGCAACACCGCCACGGTCAGCTTCAACATCGGCACCGGCACGCTGCTGGCGGCCAATGACAGCTTCAGCGGCATCGCCCCGGGCGGTACCACGTCCAGCGTGCTGGCCAATGACTCGCTCAATGGCGTGTCGCCGCCGGCCGCCGGGACGGTGACCCTGGGCCTGGTGGGTGCGCCGGCCGGCTTCGCCATCAATGGCGATGGCACGATCAGCATCGGCGGTGGCGTCACCTCCGGGGCCACCACGCTGACCTACCGCGTGTGTGAAGCGGCAGCGCCCAGCAACTGCGCCACCGCCACGGTGAACGTGGTGGTCAGCCCCGTACCGCAGGCGGATGCGTTCAGCGTGCAGGCCGGGCAGACGGTGTCGAACTCGGTGGCCGGCAACGACAACCTGCCGGCCGGCTCGACCTGGAGCCTGCAGGGCACCGCGCCTGCAGGCCTGGTGTTCAACGCTGATGGCAGCTTCACCTACCAGCCGCCGGTGGGCACCACCGGTGCGGTCACCTTTACCTACCAGGCCTGCCTGCCGGCACCGGATGCGGCGCTGTGCGGCACCGCCACGGTCACCCTCAACGTCAACACCGGCACCCTGGTGGCCGGCGATGACAGCTTCCCCGGCATCGCTCCGGGCGGCACCACGCCCAGCGTGCTCGGCAACGACTCGCTCAATGGCGTCACCCCGCCGCCGGCGAACACGGTGACCCTGGGCCTGGTCGGCACGCCGGCCGGCATCAGCATCAACCCCGATGGCACGATCAGCATCGGCAGCGGCGTGCCGTCCGGCCCGACCAGCATCACCTACCAGGTGTGCGAAGTGGCCGCGCCCAGCAACTGCGCCAACGCAACAGTGAGCGTGGTGGTCAGCCCGGCGCCGCAGCCGGATGCCTACAGCGTGCGCGCGGGCCAGGTGCTGTCGAACACGGTGGCGGGCAACGACAACATGCCGGCCGGTTCGACCTGGAGCGTGCAGGGCGCAACGCCGCCGGGCCTGGTGTTCAACGCCGATGGCAGCTTCACCTACACGCCGCCGGCCGGCACCCTCGGCGCGGTCACCTTTACCTACCAGGTGTGCCTGCCGGCACCGAATGCCGCGCAGTGCGGCACCGCGTCGGTCACCCTCAACGTCAACACCGGCACCCTGGTGGCGGGTGATGACAGCTTCAGCGGCATCGCCCCGGGCGGCACCACGCCCAGCGTGCTGGCCAACGACTCGCTCAACGGCACCTCGCCGCCGGCGGCCGGCACCGTCACCCTGACTCTGGTGGGCGCACCGGCGGGCTTCGGCATCAACCCGGACGGCACGATCAGCATCGGCACCGGCGTCACGTCCGGGCCGACCACGGTCACCTACCAGGTCTGCGAAGTGGCCGCGCCCGGCAACTGCGCCACCGCCAGCGTGACCGTGGTGGTCAGCCCCGCGCCGCAGCCGGATGCCTTCAGCGTGCAGGCCGGGCAGACCCTGGCCAACAGCGTGGCCAGCAACGACAACATGCCGGCCGGTTCGGTGTGGAGCGTGCAGGGCGCGGCCCCGGCGGGCCTGCTGTTCAACGCCGATGGCAGCTTCACCTACACGCCGCCGGGGGGCACCAGCGGGCCGGTCAGCTTCACCTACCAGGTCTGCCTGCCCGCGCCGAACGCGGCCCTGTGCAGCACGGCCACCGTCACCTTCAACGTGGGTGGCGCGGCCAACGTGGTGCTGGCGGTGAACGATGACTTCAGCAGCACGCCGGTCGATCCCTCGGTGGGCGGCACCATCGCCCGCTCGGTGCTGGACAACGACAGCTTCAACAACGTCTCGCCGCCGCCGGTGGGCAGCGTGGTGGCCAGCCTGACCGGCAGCACGCCGGGCTACACCATGAACAACCAGGGCCAGATCATGGTGGCCCCGGGCGTACAGGCCGGGCAGGTGCAGCTGGCCTACCAGCTGTGCGAGAACGGCGTGCCGACCAACTGCACCACCGCCATCGCCACCGTGCTGGTGCAGGGCCCGGTGGGCGCACTGCTGGCGGTGGACGATACGGGTGGCCCGGTCGGGCCGGAGGGGCGCACCCGCCTGCTCAACGTATTCGCCAACGACACCTTCAACAGTGCCGCGCTGGATCCGGCCCAGGTCAACTTCGTGCCGGTGGCCACCAACGCCCTGGCCTTCAGCGCCGATGGCTGGGTGGACGTGGCTGCGGGCCTGGCGCCGGGCAGCTACAGCACCACCTACACGCTGTGCCTGGTCAACCAGCCCACCGTCTGCGACGTCGGTACCGTCACCGTGACCGTCATCGCCGCCGAGCCGGGCGTGGTGGCCGAGGATGACCGCATCGACATGCCGCAGAACGGCGTGGTGGACATCGACGTGCTCGGCAACGACCGCGTGGATGGCACGCCGGTGGATCCGGCCACGGTCACTGTCACCATCACCGCGCCGCCGCCGTATGGCGATGCCACGGTGCTGCCGAACAAGCACATCCGCTTCGCGGTGCTGGCCAACTTCGCCGGTATCCAGAGCCTGGATTACCAGGTCTGCGATGTCGCCGATCCGTCGATGTGTGCCAGCGCATCGGTGGCCATCGCCGTCGAGCCGAACGTGCTGACCCTGGTCGATGACGCGGTGACTGCCGAAACCAGCGGCCCGCTGCTGATCAACGTGCTGGCCAACGACACCACCCGCAGCGCGCCGCTGGACCCGGCCTCGCTGCAGGTGGCGGCCGCGCCCGCGCATGGCACCGTGCAGTGCGCCAACGGGGTGTGCACGTACACGCCGGCCGCGGACTTCAGCGGTACCGACAGCTTCCGCTACCGCGTCTGCGACCTGAGCGTGCCGACCCCGTTGTGCGCCGAAGCCAACGTGGCGGTGACCGTGGCCGGCCAGCAGGCCGTGCTGCGCCTGACCAAGGTGGCCGCCAAGCGCAGTGCGCAGATCGGCGACCTGGTGCGCTACACCGTCACCATCGACAACGTGGGCGAGGTCGATGCCACCGGCGCCACGCTGCTGGATACGCTGCCGCCGGGCTTCACCTTCGTCAGCGGTGGCTTCGCGGTGCGCGATGCCGACAACGATGCGCGCACCAGTGGCGTGCAGCCGCTGCGCATCGACGGCATCGACGTGCCGGTGGGCGAGCGCGCCACGGTGGTGTACTACCTGCGCGTCGGCGCAGGCACCGGCACCGGCGTGCACACCAACCGCATCACCGCCATCGACGGGCAGAACCGCAGCATCGGCAACGTGGCCACGGCCGACGTCGATGTCAGCGTGGATCCGCTGCTGGATGAAAGCCTGATCATCGGCAGCGTGTTCGACGACCGCAACGGCAACGGCATCCAGGACGACGGCGAACGCGGCATCCCGGGCGTGCGCGTGGCGGCGGTGGAAGGCCTGCTGATGGAAACCGATGCCTTCGGGCGCTACCACCTGGTCGGCATCCCGGGCGGCGAAGCACGCGGCCGCAACTTCATCCTCAAGGTCGATCCGTCGACGCTGCCGGCCGGTGCGCGCTTCACCACGCCCAACCCGCTGGTACGGCGCATCACCCCCGGCCTGCCGGCGCGCTTCGACTTCGGCGTGCACATGCCCGACGGCGGACTGAGCCGCGAAGGTACGCCTGCCGCCGTGGTGCCCCGCCCGGCGCGGGTGGAACTGGGCCAGGCGCTGTTCGCACCGGGCAGCGCCACGCTGGCCGCCGACCGCGCCAGCGTGCTGGACAAGGCCGCCCAGGCACTGCTGGCGCGCGGCGGTGGCCGCGTGCTGCTGGTCGCCACGGCGGGCGAGGAAGCCCTGGCCCAGCAGCGTGCGCAGGCGGTGCGTGGCGCACTGGCCAGCCGCCTGCCAGCCGACGTCGCCGCCGCCACCCGCATCGAGGTGCATGGCGGCGATGGCCGCGTCCTGCTGCAACTGACGATCGAACCGCCCAGCGGGCCACCGCCGGCCGGCCCCAACAGCGGGGAGGGGCGCTGAGATGAAGACCCACCACCGGAGCCCTGCCCTGATCGTGCGAGCCCTGCTTCCCCATGCGATGTCCTGCAGCGTGTTCGCCCTGCTGCTGGCCGCCCCCCCGGTCCTGGCCCAGCAGGCCGCGCCGATGGCATCCAGCGACGTGCGCTGCGAGGGTGACACCTGCCGCAGCGACGACGGCGAACTGCTGCGGATCGGTGATGACGCCGACACGCCGCTGCTGCCACTGCCGGGCCAAGCGGATGCGTCCGCCGCCGGCAGCGTGCCGCTGGCACCGGCGGTCACCCCGGACGTGTCCGCGCGCGGTGGCCAGTTCATGGCCGAACTGCCCAACGGCGGCGTGGTGTGGGCCACCGAAGACCCGAGCATGGTGCCGCCCAGCCTGAGCGTGCAGGCCGCCGCCACCGTACCGTTCGAAAACGGCCGGGTGATCCGCCCGCTGCGCTTCCACAGCTACAACAACTACGCCTCCTTCATCGAGAAGCTGGAAGTCACCCTGTACCGCGGCACCGATACCGACCTGGTGACGCCGCTGGCGCGCATCGAGCTGCCGTCCGACTACGTGGGCGATGCCGAATGGGATGGCACCGTGCCGGAACAGTTCAAGCTGCGCACCGGCGATGAACTGATCTACGTGGCGCGCGCGTACGGCGCCGGCGGTTCGTTTGATGAAACGCAGATCCAGCGCATCCAGCTGGTCACCCCGGCCGACTTCGACCGTGGCCTGCAGGTGACCCGCGACAACGTGCAGAAGACCCTGGGCCAGGCGCTGGACGGGGCGAGCGCACAGGACCTGCAGGTCAGCAACAGCATCTACGGGCAGAGCATGCTGCGCCTGCAGAACATCCCCATCCACGGCTCGCGCGTGCGCCTGTACGGCCGCAACCTGGAACCCAACAGCCGCGTGCGCATCAACGGCCAGGATTTCCCGGTCGACCTGGAGCAGAAGTTCGCTGCCGAGTTCCTGGAGCCGGTCGGCCAGCACCGCTATGACGTGCGGGTGGAATCGCGCGACGCACCGTCCGCGCAGCGCCAGCTGGACGTGGACGTGACTGGCCGCTACCTGTTCCTGGTCGCCATCGCCGACGTGACCTTGTCGAAGAACAGTGCCAGCGGCAACGTGCAGCCGCTGGCCGCCGATGACCGCGACACCGACGGCTTCCTCAGCGAAGGCCGGCTGGCGTTCTACCTGAAGGGCAAGATGCGCGGCAAGTACCTGGTGACGGCGCAGGCCGACACCCAGGACCGCGAACTGAAGTACCTGTTCCGCGACTTCAGCCGTGCCGATGCGCAGGATGTGTTCCGCCGCCTCGATCCGGACCTGTACTACCCGGTGTACGGTGATGACTCCACCACTTACCGCGATGTCGATACCCAGGGCCGCCTGTACCTGCGCGTGGACTGGGACCAGAGCCAGGCCCTGTGGGGCAACTTCGCCACCGGCATCACCGGCACCGAATACGGCCAGTACGTGCGTTCGCTGTACGGCGGCGCGTTGAACTGGCGGTCGCTGTCGGCCACGCCGCTGGGCGAAGCGCGTTCGCAGTTGAAGGTGTTCGGTTCGGAAGCACAGTCGGCGCCGGGCCACAGCGAATTCCTCGGCACGGGCGGCAGCCTGTACTACCTGCGCCACACCGATCTGCTGCCGGGCTCGGAACAGGTGGTGCTGGAAGTGCGCGACCGCACCACCGGCCGCACCGAAACCCGCGCCACCCTGCAGGAAGGCGTGGACTACGAGATCGACGACCTGCAGGGCCGGCTGATCCTGACCCGCCCGCTGGCGCAGCTGACCCGCGAGAACGTGCGCAGCATCACCCGCGACATGCCGCTGGATGGCTACGACCAGCTGCTGCTGGTGGACTACGAATACGTGCCGCTGGGCTTCAGCAGCGACGATGTGACCTATGGCGCACGCGGCCGCCAGTGGATCGGCGATCACGTCGCGGTGGGCGGCACCTGGGTGGAGGAGAACCGCAGCGGCGAGAACTACAGCCTGAAGGGTGCCGACCTGACCCTGCAGGCCGGCCGCGGCACCTACCTGAAGATGGAACAGACCCGCACCGATGCCACCGCAGCGCCGGTGTTCTATTCGGACAACGGCGGCCTCAGCTTCATCCGCCGCAACCCCTATGAAGGCCGCCGTTCGGGCAAGGCCTCGGCGGTGGAAGCCCGCGCCAACCTGCGCGAGCTGGGCTGGACCAGCCAGGACTGGAGCCTGGGCGCATGGTGGCGCGACGTCGACGCCGGTTTCTCGGTGGCACGCCAGGACACCGGCCTGCCGGTCCAGGAATACGGCGCGGAATTCCTCGGCTACCTCACCGATGATTTCAGCCTGTACGGCCGCCACACCCGCACCGAGCAGGGCGAACTGGCGCTGGAGCAGAGCCAGCTGACCGCCGAATGGCGGCTGGGCAACGATGGCCAGCTGACCGGCGAACTGCGCCGGGTGCGCGAGGAACAGGAACTGCAGGATGTCTCGGCGCTGCTGGCGGCGATCGGCTACCGCCAGCGCTTCGGTTCCTCGTGGGAGCTGTACGGCACCGGCCAGGTGACCCTGGACGATGACGGCGGCGCCTATGAGAAGAACGACCTGCTGACCCTGGGCGCGCGCTACCTGTTTGGCGACCGCAGCAGCGTGGGTGCCGAACTCAGTGGCGGCAGCCGCGGCCATGGCGGCAAGGTCGATGCCGAGTACCGCATGGCGCCCGATCACAGCCTCTACGGCAGCTACAGCTACAGCACCGACCGCACCGGCACCGATCCGTTGTTCGACAGCGGCCTGCAGAGCGGCTGGACGGTCGGCCAGCGCTGGCGCCTGAGCAACCAGGTGAACGTCTACAACGAAAGCCAGTACCTGAAGGACCGCCGGCAGGACAGCGCGGGCCTGGTGCACACCTTTGGCATGGATTTCTACCCGGCGCAGGGCTGGAACCTGGGCTTCACCCTGATGGATGGCGAGCTGGAATCCACCGTGGGCCGCATCAACCGCCGCGCGTACAGCGTCAGCGGTGGCCGCACCGATGCGGTGGCGCAGTGGAACAGCAAGCTGGAGTACCGCCGCGACAGCGGTGCCGAGCAGCGCGAGCAGTGGGTGACCACCAACCGCCTGCTGTACAAGCTCAACGAGGACTGGCGCTTCGCCCTGCGCGCCAACTACGCCGATACCCAGGACCGGATCAACCCGGTGGCCGATGCCAAGCTGGTGGAGACCAACGTCGGCTTCGCCTGGCGCCCGCACGACAACACGCGCTGGGCCGGCTTCGGCAAGTTCACCTACCTCTATGACGTGGCCTCGCTGGGGCAGGAAGGTGGCAACCTGTACGACCAGCGCTCGCAGGTGCTGTCGCTGGAAGGCATCCGCCAGATCGGCGAGCGCTGGGAGATGGCCGCCAAGCTGGCCTCGCGCTGGGGCGACTACCGGACCGGCCGTGGCGAGGGCGCCTGGCTGGACAGCCGCGCCGACTTTGCGGCCCTGCAGCTGCGCTACCGCCTGTTCGCGCAGTGGGAGGGGCTGGCCGAGCACCGCTGGCTGAAGGTGCGCGATGGCGGCGTGCGCAAGGGCTGGCTGCTGGGCGTGGACCGCCGCGTGGGCGAGAACTTCAAGGTCGGCGTAGGCTACAACTTCACCGAGTTCAGCGATGACATGACCGAGCTGAAGTACGACCAGAAGGGCTTCTTCCTGAACATGGCCGGGTACTATTAGCGTCGCCTGCCACGCATGGCGTGGCACTACCGGGGTGGCGGATGCCCCGCCGGGCTGAACGACCGGCAACATTGCCGGGCTGAATGGGGTGGGCCGATGGGATTTTGCGGCCCAAAACGACCATTCATGCACTTTATTCGGGACAAGTTATTGATTTTACTGGTATTCGACCATGGTCGAGCCTGCTCGCCATTGTCATCAATACGCGATAGGGTAGGGATGTTGAATCGCCCAGTGTTCCGTTGACGGAACACTGGAACTTCCTCCCGCTTTAGCAGTCCAAAAGCCGGACTGCTAAGATGAGCCCCTATGAGCCAGAACACCTCTACTGCCCTTGTGGCAAACAATCTCCCGATTCCCAGTGCGCTCGGTTCGCTGGACGCCTACATCGGTGCCGTGCACCAGATTCCGGTGCTGTCGGTCGATGACGAACAGGACCTGGCCCGTCGTTTCCGCGACGGTGACGATCTGGACGCCGCACGCGAGCTGGTGCATTCGCACCTGCGCTTCGTGGTGCACGTGGCCCGCGGTTACAACGGCTATGGCCTTGCGCTGGGCGACCTGATCCAGGAAGGCAACATCGGCCTGATGAAGGCGGTCAAGCGCTTCGACCCGGACATGGGCGTGCGCCTGGTGTCCTTCGCCGTGCATTGGATCCGTGCAGAGATGCACGAGTTCATCCTCAAGAACTGGCGCATCGTCAAGGTCGCCACGACCAAGGCGCAGCGCAAGCTGTTCTTCAACCTGCGCAAGTCGAAGACGCGCCTGGGCTGGATGAACGCGGCCGAAGTCAGCGCCGTGGCCAAGGACCTGAACGTGTCCGAGCGCGAGGTCATGGAAATGGAGTCGCGCCTGTCCGGCCGCGATATCGGTTTCGATGCGCCGACCGACGAGGACAACGACCACGCCCCGCCGTCGCCGGCTGCGTTCCTGGTGTCCAACGACGAAGATCCGTCGATGGCCTACGAGCGTGAAGACAGCGAAGACAACCAGATGCAGCTGCTGCGCGAAGGCCTGGCCGAGCTGGATGCGCGCTCGCGCGACATCATCCGCCGACGCTGGCTGGATGCCGACAGCAAGGTGACGCTGCAGGAACTGGCCGATGAGTACGGCGTGTCCGCCGAGCGCATCCGCCAGGTCGAAGCGAACGCGCTGAAGAAGATGAAGGCGCTGTTCACCGCGTAAGGCGGAGTGGCGTTGGAATGAAGAAAGGCCCGGCAATGCCGGGCCTTTCTGTTTGTGGGGCTCATCCACGCATGGCGTGGATCTACTGACGCCGCGCGGGCCTCAACCCTCGCGTGCGATCGCGCGCCAGCCGATGTCGGTGCGGTGGAACTCGTTGGCCCAGGTCACGTTGGCCACGCCGGCGTAGGCATTGGCCTGCGCGTCGCGCACGCTGTCGCCCAGCGCGGCCACGCACAGCACGCGGCCACCCGCGCTGAGCACCTGGCCCTGCGCATCCAGCGTGGTACCGGCATGGAACACCTTGGCGTTGGCGGGCACTGCATCCAGTCCGGAAATCACGTCACCGGTGATCGGCGCTTCCGGGTAAGGCTTGGCGGCCAGCACCACGCCCAGCGACGGGCGCGGATCCCACTGCGCGTCCACCTGGTCCAGGCGGCCATCGATGGCCGCTTCCACCAGGTCCACCAGGTCCGACTGCAGGCGCAGCATCACCGGCTGGGTTTCCGGGTCGCCGAAGCGCACGTTGAACTCGATCACCTTCGGCGCACCGTTGGCATCGATCATCAGGCCGGCATAGAGGAAGCCGGTGAACGGGATGCCATCGGCGATCATGCCCTGCACGGTCGGGTTCACGACTTCGCGCATCACCCGGGCATGCACCTCCGGGGTCACCACCGGTGCAGGCGAGTAGGCGCCCATGCCGCCGGTGTTCGGGCCGGTATCGCCGTCGCCCACGCGCTTGTGGTCCTGCGAGGTGGCCATCGGCAGCGCGTGCACGCCATCGACCATCGAAATGAAGCTGGCTTCCTCGCCATCGAGGAATTCTTCGATGACCACGCGCGCACCGGCATCGCCGAAGGCGTTGCCCGAGAGCATGTCACGCACCGCGTCCTCGGCCTCGGCCTGGGTCATCGCCACGATCACGCCCTTGCCGGCGGCCAGGCCATCGGCCTTGACCACGATCGGTGCGCCCTTCTCGCGGATGTAGGCCAGCGCAGCGTCCACCTCGGTGTGCACGGCATAGAACGCGGTGGGGATGTTGTGGCGGGCCAGGAAGTCCTTGGCGTACGCCTTGCTGCCTTCCAGCTGCGCGGCGGCGGCGGTCGGCCCGAAGATGCGCAGGCCGACGGCGCGGAAACGATCAACCACGCCGGCCACCAGCGGCACTTCCGGGCCAACCACGGTCAGCGCCACGCCTTCGGCCTGGGCCAGCGCCAGCAGGCCGTCGATGTCGGTCACCTTCACCGCCACGTTGCGGCACTTGTCTTCGGTGGCGGTGCCGGCATTGCCGGGCGCCACGATCACTTCGGTGACACGGGAGGACTGGGCCAGCTTCCATGCCAGGGCGTGTTCGCGGCCGCCAGAGCCGATGACAAGTACGTTCATCACGAGATTCCAGATTGCGTGGGAAGGGAAGGGCGATGTCCCCGGCGGCGCGCGTGGTTCACTCGCAGCCCTCGCGTTGCAGCGCGTCGGGGAAGGAATAGGTCCAGGTCTTCGGGTCCAGCGTGAAGCGGTGCGTGCGGCGCACGTTGGTGCCGCCACAGCTGCTGCCGGTTTCCTCGATCAGCAGCGGCCAGGTGCGCGCGCTGCGGTTGCTGTCGTCCATGCGCAGTTCGAACTCGATGTCGAACATGCGGGTGCGGCAGTCTTCGGCCTGCTCGGCGTCATCGCAGTCGTAGGCCGCGGTGTTGTCGATGTGGCTGCGCACGCTGCCGGCGTCCACCAGACCGTTCGGGCCGGGCAGGATGAAGCTCTGCGTCTGCAGAGAGTAGCCCTGGCCGTACCAGCCGCTGACGTTGCGGAGGCCGTAGAAATCGCTGCCGAAGCGCAGGATCTCGACGCTGCCCGGGCGGCCGCTGCTGCCGTAGGTGCCGCCGGTCAGCTCGGCCGCCACCTCGAAGCCATCGCCAGATGGGCGCAGCACGTAGAAGTCGATGGTGCCCGCGTCGGCATGGCCGGCGTCGGCCACTTCGCCGCACACCGCCAGCAGCTGCTGCCAGCTGTCACCGTTCACCACCGGCTGCTCGGCGCAGACCGCCCAGTCCACCGGGCGGCTGTCACCGTCCTGCGCCCAGCTGCCGCGCCAGTCGCCGGACAGTTGCGCGTCCTTGCCGTAGCGCGCCGTCAGGAAGGCCTGCAGGCGCGCGGTACGGCTGGCATGCCCGGCCGCTGCGGTGCTGCCCGCGGCGGGCGTCTCTGCCTGCGGGGCAGTGGCGGGTGCCGGCGCGGCGGCCGGCTTGCAGCCGGCCAGCAGGACCGCGCCCAGCAGGGCGGGCAGAAGCAGGGGTTTGATCGAAACTGCGGACATCCGTGTCGCTCCAGGATCAGTGGCGGAAGTGGCGAACGCCGGTGAACACCATGGCCAGGCCATGTTCGTCGGCGGCGGCGATCACTTCGGCGTCGCGCATCGAACCGCCCGGCTGGATGACCGCCTTGATGCCGGCGGCCGCTGCGGCATCGATGCCGTCGCGGAACGGGAAGAACGCATCGGACGCCATCACCGAACCTTCCACCACCAGGTTCGCGTCGGCCGCCTTGATGCCGGCGATGCGCGCGGAATAGACGCGGCTCATCTGCCCGGCGCCGACGCCGATCGTGCGGTTGTCCTTGGCGTAGACGATCGCGTTGGACTTCACGAACTTGGCCACCTTCCACGCGAACAGCAGGTCGGTGAACTGCTTGTCGGTCGGTGCCAGCCTGCTCACCACCTTCAGCTCATCGCGGGTCATGCCGCGGTTGTCGGAAGACTGCAGCAGCAGGCCCGAGCCCACGCGCTTGCTGTCGAAGTTGTTCAGGCCATCACCGTGCGGGATGCGCAGCACGCGCACGTTGGCCTTCTTCTGCGCGTATTCCAGCACGGCCGGCTCGTAGTCCGGGGCGATCAGCACTTCGACGAACTGGCGGTCGAGGATGACTTTCGCGGTAGCGGCGTCCAGCGGCTTGTTGAAGGCGATGATGCCGCCGAAGGCGCTGGTCGGGTCGGTGGCGTAGGCCAGCTCGTAGGCATCGCCATTGCCGGCACCGACGGCCACGCCGCAGGGGTTGGCGTGCTTGACGATGACGCAGGCGGCCGAGGCCTCGGGGACGAACTCGGCGACGCATTCGAAGGCGGCGTCGGTGTCGTTGATGTTGTTGTAGGAGAGCTGCTTGCCCTGCACCTGACGCGCGGTCGAGACGCCCGGCCGGTTCTCCGGGGTGCGGTAGAAGGCGGCCCATTGATGCGGGTTCTCGCCATAGCGCATCGTCTCGGCGAGCGCGCCGCCGAGCGCCCGGAAGGCCGGGGCGGTGTCGCCGAGCTCGCCGGCGAACCAGTTCGAGATCGCCGCATCATAGGCGGCCGTGCGGGCATAG
>PJTT01000501.1_pt1 | contig 26923 bp, 19 predicted proteins | sample 1512261 | NCBI WGS metagenome assembly PJTT01 (sample SAMN08177685, study PRJNA422409) | Soil metagenome, whole genome shotgun sequencing project. | isolation source: Soil (2) enriched on wood chips | place: USA: Madison | collected 2015-01-15
CTACATAGCCTGGAGGTGCGCCATACAGCAAGGCTGCGGAATGCTCCTCTTTAAACTCTGACATATCAAAGCGGATAATCGTATTTTCATCCTGAAAGAGAAATTGCGCCAAAGCCTTTGCCAGCTCGGTTTTTCCGGTGCCGGTAGGCCCCAGAAAGAAGAATGATGCAATAGGCTGTCCCTCTTTATTCAAACCGGATCGCGACTCTAAAATAGCATCAGTTACAGCATTCACGGCTACTTGTTGGCCTATTACCCGCTCTTCAAGAATAGTCTGCATGTTCATCAGTTTATCTTTTTCATCCGATTGCATTTTGCCTATATTGATACCGGTAAGACTGATGAGCACTGCTGTTACGTCTTCTACTTCCAACTTCTCAAACCCTTGCTCACAAATGGTTTCAAGCCTTTTGAGTAGCTGGTCGATAAATGTGTTTTTGCTTTCTATATCACTCAAGGCAAAATAGCTCTCACTTTCGTCGAGCCTTGCGAGCAATGTAACCGTAAGACTGTGCTGGATTGATTGATAGAAATTATCCAGCTCGTCTATTGTAGTCGGTGGTTGAGTTGTAAATTGCTGGTGTAGTACCGCTACCTTTGATGCCGCAGTTCGCTGCATTATTTTAAACACAGCCATGGAGCGATCCAGCAAGTCAATTCCGGAGTCGGGTAGACGCCGTGTGTAGAGATAGCGGTTAGCCATTTTTACAATTGCCGGAATTACCTCAGGCTGCACCTGCACTTCATGATAATGCTCGTATTTTTCACAAACGTTTTGCAGCATATTTTCTGCAATGTCAAGTGTCGGTTCGGATATAGCCAGCTTTTCGAAATTGCGGAACAGACCTGCATCGCTTTCAATCAGTTTTCTATAATTTTCGTTGGAGGTAGTGGCTATTACAGTTGTACTTTCCTGCTCGAGCACTACTTTTAGTATGCCGGCAAGACCCGTATTTTTTTGCTGTGCATCCAGAAAAATATGTATGTCATCTATCAAGAAAATAGACCTGGGGTAGGCTTCCAGCGCTTTGAATATCTTTTGCAGCCTGTCTTCAATTTCGCCTTTATAACTTGCACCTGCAATTACTGCATGCGTTTGCAACTTCAGTATAGGCCAGTCTTTCATGAAGTCGGGCGTTTCGTTTTGCAACACGGCATAGCCCAGACAGTCCATCATCGCTGTCTTTCCCACCCCCGATTCGCCTACTATTACTACACTTGATTTTCTTTTTCTTGATATTATCTCTGCCAGTTTTCTCACTTCAGCAGTTCTGCCTACATAAGGTTTTTCGTTCTTTTGTTGCAGATAGTCAGTAAGGGCAATTGTATATTGGCCTAACACGCCGTCAGAGGGTGTACCTTTTTGAACTGACTTTGCAGCAATACCGTTGCCGTTTTTTCCTGCTGGGGAAACGGTGGCCGCGTAGCTCAGAAACTGTTTGGCTTCTATAGGAAATGTTTTAAGCTGATCGTAGCTGAAAGCTACGCCAGGCAGGCACAGCGCGTAAAATATAGCTTGCGGTGTTATCGATTCCGAATGAAAAAGATGAGCGTTATTTGCCGCCTCCACCATCAGTGTGTGAACCGCAAGATCCCAGCCTGGCTCTTTGTCCTGGATTACGCCTTTTGAGTAATGCTCCATCCGTATTTCTGCCCAGTCTTCCAGGTAGTACACATCCACGTTATGCTGTTGCAGTAAGGCACGCAAGTCAAATGTTTTATTCAAAGATGCAGTGAGGATATGCGCCGGCATTACCTGTACATGATTGTAATCCTTTACCAGCTTGCCTGCTATGTATAGCAACTCTTCAGTAGCCGGAGTTAACGCGTATTTCGAAGTCAATGTTGTCATGGTAATTGGTCTATTTTTTGGTTTCGATTTCTGCTACTGACATTACGTTTTCTGTTTTGGTACCGCCTTTTCCCGGGCTATAGGTGCCTTTTACATCGTCAAACTCAAATCCTTTTGCAAGCATGTGTGGATATATATTTGTCGCTCGGTCAAGTTGCAGCCTAAGCGCAGCAGGCATTTCAACCAGTGAAATATTATGACTGTTGTAGATGAAATGCATTGAGTTGTAGCGTTTATCCATCTTAAAATAGGACGGCTCCAGTATTGATTTTATTTCTGCAACCCGTTTATCCAATCTTGATAAAGCCCGCTTAAGTCCCAGCTTGTTATTATCATCGGAGTCAGTGTCGTCAAAGTCAAAGTTTTCACGCACTTTGGCTAAAACGTTTTTCAGTGGCGCAGTAATCGTGTCCGTCTGCATTTTAGAAATAGCCGGGTTGTTGTTGATGGATGGTAGTTTTTTCATCACTAATGCCAAAACTTCCGTTTTACTTACCATCATCGGTAGCATCAAAGTGCGTGATAGTGTTACCCCTATTTCGTCCCGTTCACTATCATTACTTGCTTTGCTAAGCGCATCTAATGCGTTCTTTGCGGTAGCAATCATCGATGTAGCCTGGTCATGGTCTTCTGCTTTTGCACTATCGACTACTACTTGCTGATAGGGGTCTTTGGTAGCTAATGCAGTATCGAAATCGTATATAGGTTGATGAAACGCATCTTTTTTAGTAAACTCAGTCAGGTTATTTTTCGGTTCATTATTCTCCAGATCTATAGTGAGCGCGGAAAGTGCATCATTGATCAGGAGAACTGGTGGTACTAAAAAATTGAATAGTTTTTCGATAGGCAGACGGTCGATGTCTAAGCTTAGACCTTCTTTGTTGTCAAACATCTTTTTGAACTCTTCGCCAAAGCTCTTCAGCCGATCTAATGAGTTAGAAGCTACGCCGCCTACATTGCCAAATACCTGGTCAAATTTTTGGTCGATATCAGGTAGTTTTATAAAGTCTTTACATGTCTGAACTATATGTTTTACAAAGCTGAAAAGGTCTTGTACAATGCTTTCTACATCAGACTTGATGGTATCAATCAAAGCTTTCACAGGGTCAATGCCCTGCGAAGAATTGACATGTAACCCATTCAGCAGTTGCGCCAGGATTTTGGTAATCTTACCTACAAGCATCGCATAAGCATATCTTATAGGAGTTTGATTTGCCAGCTTAATCGTATCAATAATTTTAGCTGGATTTTTTGAATATAGGATAGCGTTGCTGGTTAAGTCAAATGGGTTTTTATAGTTTGTCACCGTTGGTACTGAAGCGAGAAAGTTTTTCATGTTATCATCTCCGTAAAGTGCGGTGCCAACAGTTAGTATCGTTTCTATTTTGCCATATTGTCCCAAGCTATCTTTGATTTTTAGAGCAACTTCTGTCGCTATATTTCCGCCCTGTGCAAGCCCTACAAAGTGCAATGCATATTGCTCATTCGACCAGGCTTGTATAGTCGATTTTACCTGCATTTCGAGCTGGCTTACAAACGACGCGGTTTCAAATTCTTTGTCGTAATCAAAGACGATTAATTCGCTTTTGTTGTTAACTTCCTTGAGCGTATTCTTTGTTTCTTCTATTATTTTGTCCCACTGTTTGCTATAGCTCTCGTGATAAGTAAAGGCTTCTTCCGGCGGATTGTCCTTGCTCTTTTGCTCCTGCAAAACACCCGGCACATGCTGTAATAAGCCATCCACAGCATCTGTTCCTTTTTTAACAGTAGACGATACTTTATCCAACATAGAACCCGCTGCCATCGCTTTATCCGAGGGTTTGTATCGTACAAAGGCAATCATCTGGATTGTCTTTGTATTGACCAGTTCTAATATAGTTGCAGTATCCGCAGACATGTGTTAAGGTTTATATCAATTGCTTTTTTCTTCGAATAAAATAATACCATCGCCTACAGTGTATCCCTGTACTGGTACGGTTTTTCCTGCAGTATCTGTTTTCCCGTTGTGTATAGTGCCGTCGCTCATTTTTACTTCATAGTTTACACCGGGTATCGGTTCTAAGGCATGATTTCTAAGTGTGTACTGTGCGCTGTAATCATCTTTCGTAGTTCTTGCTGCATTGCTGGCATCATTGTTAGCGCTATCCGTAAGGCTATTGCTATTGTGTTCCTGTTTCAGTTGTTGTGCTGTTTCTTTACCAAACTGATTATTGGCACCGCCTCCCGCACCGCCACCACCGCCACTTCCGGTTCCAATGAGTACCGTAGGGCAGCCCGCAACTATCATACCGCCATGCGCTGTCTGGTCGCCCATGCGCGCTGCCGGCTTACCACCTATCAGTACCGAAGTGCTGCCTTTGATAATAGCATCCGGCGGGCCAGTACAAACGCACATATCGCCTACTGTAGCTGCCGGCATACCACCTATCATCACATTGGCACTGCCCGGTCCGGATACCGGTCCGCCAACGTGTGGCTTAGGCCCGTCGAACATGGGGCACACGTGCATATCGGTTAGTCTTGCTGCTGGCTGGCACATATAGGTTCAAATGATGAAATATTGTTGACTAATTTTTTTATTATTTTGCCCCAGGCATCTATGGTATAATGTTCAAAACTTTTTCCATCGGGTAAATAGATACTACCTGTTACTCTAAGCAGGTTATGTGCTATTTCACTGCTCTTATGCAATTCTTCTCTTGCTACTTTCACATCCCAACACCTGTAAAACTGTTTTGCGTTAGCGATATCGCCGTTGTAAATTATCTTTTGGTAAATGCTTACTATATCTTGTAGCGAGGCCTCCGTATCAATCCAGCAAAGGTTTTGGCTGGTAATAGATAGCTGGTTGAAAACACCCGCCTGTTCATTTTCATATTTGAATATCCAGGGCGCTACAAATTCCATATCGTTATCATACCTGGTGCTCAGCAACATAGCATTGGTTGCAAATGCTCCTCGTAACAACATCAGATTGTAGCTGCCGTACTTAGCGCTATCGTATATCAGGTAATGCATAGCCTTGTTTTAATTTATCATTACTACGCCACCTTTCAGCGAGGCTTTAGCCCCACCGTTCATGTCCAGTGTAGCACCGCCCTTTATTTCTGTAGCCATATTGGATGCAATCTTCATTGATTGTTTTGCGCTCAGTGCTACTTCCATCATTGCGTCTACCAATACTTCATCACTTTTTAATTCAAATTTTTTTGTCTTCATTTTGATAGACTGATTGCCCTCCAGCTCTATATCATTTGCCTTTATTTTAACCAGTTGTTCGGAGTGCAGTGTGATTTCTGCTTTCGCAAATACATCCAGCTTTTTGCCTTTTCGGTCGAGTTTTATACGTACTGTCTCTTTGTTTTGATCCAGAATAACAATGTTTATACCATCCGAAGCATCAATCTGGATAAGGCTTTGATTGTCGTCACTCTGTTTTGAATAAATATGTGTGGTGGTTTTCTGGTCGTTCTTTTCAAGAAAAACAGAGTTGCCACTCTTGTCGTCGTTGTAAAAATCTGTGAGGAAAAGTAAGCCTCGCTTTTCGTCAAACTGAAGCCTGCGGTTGCTTTTGGTAGCAATAGCCTTTATATGGTTGCCCTCTTCCGGGATACCATCTTTGCGGTCTGTACTATATACCGCGCCGATTGCGTAAGGTGCTTCCACATTGTTTTCATAGAAATCTACCAACACTTCGTCGCCCACTTCGGGTAAGAAACGGAAACCTCGGCCTGCTCCTGCATGTGGTGTCAATACGTCCATCCAGCAACTTTCCACGCCATCTTCCGACCAATAATAGTTCACCTTTATCCTCGAAAGGCCGTCGCCATCCTCGTTTTGCGTTACAATAGCATATTGAGGTGCTATTTCTATTTTAGCTTCGGGATCTACGTAAGGTGGGTATTTTTCTTCCTGCGGTATGGCTTCAAATTCATTAAAATAGCTGTCGCCGTCCTGTGCTGTATGTTGTAAGGAAATTACGACATACACACCCTCACTTTTGTCATTGTTCATAAGCTCCACCACACTGCCTAAGGCAATAGACGGGTTATTAGTCTTGCCCTTAAGCACAACTGCACGGGCAAATTTTTGCGCTTCATATTTGTCCAATTGCCGTTCGATATAATCGTCAAAAGGTACAGCCTGCGCCTGATAGACATTGTTGGCAGATGCTATTACTTGCTTATCCGCAGCGATACCGCGCAACGTATTGCTGGTCGCTGGTTTTTTAGCTGTCTTTATGGTTGCATCGCCTTTAATACTGTCGTAGCTTGCAATGTTGAACGCTCCCTGCGGTATTTTTACATTCAATTGTATGTCGAATACATCGCTCGATTTTTGGTTCAATTGTATCGCCTTACCCTCTGGTTTTGCTATCACTATTTGACTGCCGTCGTAGTACATCCACTCGCCCTCTCGCTTACACAGCAATTGAATCATTTCAAAATTTGTTACATTGAACTGTGCAGTATAGTGTAGCGGCTCGGTATAGGTTGGCTGTATTTTCGCAGGTACTTTTTCTACCAGCGTTTTAAATATGTCTGACAGACTTTTTTTGTTGTGACTCGCACATTCCTTGATCAGATTGAGTGTGACGGCATAGCAATTTCCTTTTACCTCAAAATCGATGTAGTAGTCGTATTGGTTTACACAAAGAATAGCTGAAATGCAGCCCTCAAAAATTTTACGTTGATCTACCAATATTTCAACGGTCTGAAACAGGTTGTCTTTGTAGAATTTATTATAGGTGTCGATGGTTACACCATCGCGGGATTCTATCTGGTAATTAAAAGAAAACGTGTTCAATGCGCACATCTCCTGGCTTAGGGTCAGGTGAGAAAAAACTATTTCTTTTCCGGCTATTTTAATAATGACTTTGCTCATGTTTTCTTTTATTATATTACCCGATAGAATCCGTCGGCAGTGTAGGTGCTATACCCAGTCGTTGGTATGAGAACCATTGCCCATGGCTATTTCCTTAGCAGAGATGGTAAAGCCTACCACCATTGGGTTTACATTTCCGGAGTTATATTGCTCATCAAACTTGATAAGATAGCCCTCTTTAAATTTCAGTTCTTTCATGGTAGCGTCAGAATCTCGCTTGTAGAATACGACGCTGCCATCTTTTCTTTCAAAGTTGTTGCACATCCACTCAAATAAATCAGTCTCCTGCGTGCTTTCAACGGTAAGATTTACGCGTCCGCCTCTTGTGATGGAAGATGGGCGACCTGTCGCATCTACCTCCTGGTGCATTTGATAAGAGCAGTCAAGTACATTGTACTCTTTGCCCGCTACTTTTAATTTTGCCTTAAAGCTCATAGCTGTGTGTTTTAGCGTTATTAATAATTTTTGAACAAAGCTATTCCGACGGCGTGCGTAGAACAATACGTGTTTTGGCGTATTTTTTTGGAACGCTGCGCAAAATATTTTTGTTCTGTAATTGAATGATTTGCGATGAGCCAGAACAACTGCTATAATTTGAAACCGGAAGCATTATTAGCTGCACTAATCCAGTCAGGGTTTTCGGCAGATGATATGGATATGGAGTTGCTGGGCGATTTCAAAAAGAAATACCGCGGCAGCGTGGATAGCCTCGAAATTGAGGAACGTAGCGTGTACATAGAGTTGAATGAAAAGGGTATTTACAACCAATTACCAGAGGGGTTATTTCATCAATCGCGTGGAAATAGCCACAACCAGTCTTACAAGAATTATATCGACGAACATAACCGGTACAAGCAAGAGGCAAGTCAGGCACGTAAGTTTTTCAATCCGCTGGATGAAACATTGTTGTTTGCAAAAGCTGATGCACTATTGCGGAAAGACAGTACCGTACAGGCTTTGCTCAAAGATGCAACACCTTTTCTTTTAAGATTGTGGCACCTGGAGGCCTTTAAAGACAATGCCTATTTAAAGGATTTTTTGCCTTTACTGCATCAGGCCGATTACCTGAAAGGGAGGCCCGAAAGGATTGCAGGTGCACTACAAAGATTACTACAATGCAAGGTTACAGTTTCGGTGAATATAGATCCGGTGTCGACAGGTATCGAATTGGATGAATGCCTTAACCAGCAAGGTTTATTGGGCATCAATACCAGTTTGCAAGCGCAAGGTTGTGAAGATATGTTGCACTGGTATTTTGTAATTGAAAGTAATGACTCTTCGCAAATAGAGCAGTATGCAGGTAGCCATGATGTGGCCGAGCTGCTGGAATTAATGACGTATTTTTTTGTGCCACTGGACGTAATCGAACAGTATGAATTTTTGAATCCTGAGCCTAATGTATTGGAACAAACATTTGTAGGGGTTTCTACACTTTAATATAAGCAGCCATGACGCTAAAGTTTTTTATAGTATTTATTTCTTCATTCTTTGCTTCTTCCGTCATCCTGATGGTGTTGCTTAAAAAGACAAATTCCAACTTCAGCAATCTGGGTAGCAAGACCTGGTGGACCAATCTATTGTTCTCGTTAGGTGGCGCTATTGTTACTTATTTATCTACACTCTTTTCCAAAGATTACTGGATTACTTACATCATTCTTTCAGCAGTTGCTATTATAATGGGCGCGCTACTTGTAAACTATACACATCGCAGGTTCTTCAAGCCGCAGGCGCATAACAGGATAAAACAAGTGGTGTCAGAAGTGCTGTATGCCGTGTCTGTACTCAATCTTATGGTAATAGGCTTAGTTGCTGCATTGTATTTCCTTTCAAGTAATAAGTTTTTGTTTTTCCCGATGCTGTGCAGTCTATTATGTTTTCTTGTGCCGCTTTTCCTGTACCAATCTTACCTCAACCTCGTAGCCGTTCCTGTGCCATCCTATGATTATTGGGAATATCCCTTGCTGGAGCGGCTGGAGCTGGACGATGATGATGATAGCGCGCCCGTGTTGGTACTGGGCTTCAGGATAAAGAAACGCGCACATGAATCGGAAAGTACATTCAGAACCAAAGCCCCTGCCGATATGCAATTAGGCGCCTTGTTGTATCATTTTATAAACGAGTATAACGAAGCTCAAAGTGAGACGCCCATCAGCTTTATCAACGAGCAACATCAACCATATAAGTGGTATTTCAGCCGTGCGCGAAAGGGATGGAGAATGGCTACAGTATTAGATCCTCATGCATCTATCAAGGATAATAAACTACGGGAAGATGATATTATTATCTGCGATAGAATTGAAACATTATAAATGAACCTACATGAACACAAGCAATAAAAAATACTATCCGGTACGGTGGGAAAATGGCATGAAACTCAACAAAGAGGTGTTTCAGCATCAGTACAATACTCATACATATCATGACATACTTTGGTCGCGTACCAATGTCAACGCATATGCGTATGGTCTGTTTTTAACGCCCGAGGATTATGATGTGCATTTGTCTTACGACAACCAACATACGCTGCACCTGCGCGTGGTAAAGTTAACTGCCGTTACTGCGGGTGGCTATATGATTGACATCGATGCTGCTAAAGAAAGTAGCGCCGGTATGGAGTCGCAGCCTTTTTCTGTCAATGCCGGAGCAGATTTGGCAGATGGCGAATATTACCTGGTATTGCTCGCGTTGCCATTTGATAAAACGCAAATAGCCTTACTTGAAAATAGTAATACAACGGATGTTCCGTCGGCCCCTACGAGGTATGAAGTTCAATTGCTCGCGCGTGAATCAATGCAATCGCTCGCGGCTATTCCCAACGGTTTAGTAGTAGGTGCTGTTGTTGTTCAGAATAAAAAGGTAAGTGTAAATGACAATTTTATACCTGCGGTAATGCTCGTCAATGCCCATGCAGATGTGTTGCAATGGTATGCGGCATTGATGAAAGTGCTGGAGAATATAGACTACAAAAGCATACAGATTATCCAGAAGATTATTCAAAAAGGGCAGCAAAATGAATTGTCAAGATTAGTCCACAAGCTTTGTGAATCGGTATCTGCTGTTTTAAATATTCATTTGAGTCGCTGTACAATAGCCAATGGTAATATAGCCGTGCTTGAGCTGATGACAGTATTAAGTAGTTTGGCACGCAGTATCAAGAATGCCGTGGACATGAATATAGGCACGGGCAAAGAGGAGTTGATGAACTATTTGTCCGAGTGGGTAAATATAAGCCCCGGTACGTTTGAAGAGACGCTGACAAAGGTTGCGACGGTTCGCTACGATAGTATCGACACCAATAATAATATCAATTCGGTCAACTATTTTATCACGACCGTTAATCACTTATTCGATACACTTCATAAGCTTGATTTTATTGGTAAGAAAAAAGATTCAGGGCTATTTATCAAAGAGGAAAATGCCGGTGCTGCTGCATTTCAGGCTAGTGCGGAAGAGCAAGCAAAGCCTAAACGTAGATTTTTTGGTTACTAATTTTTTGTAAAATTTTTATATATGAAAGCTCAAAATAGTCAGGTGCGCAACGCACAATTTGGTCGCTTCTTACTTTTCTTTTTTATCACTATTGCGGTAATGATATTGACCGTATTCTTTGGCGTGCAGGTACCTGCCAAAGAGAATACTCAGTTGAAAGACCAGATAGCCTTGCAGGAAGATCAAATCCTTTTTCAGCGTGAGTTTAATAAGCTGAACATCGAGGTAACACAATTGCTGGATACCTTAAACAAGCCGGAAGTGAATATCGAACTTACAGAGGGACGTATCACGGCTAAAATTCAACAGATGGATGCGCTTACCAATCTTTATAAAGGCGAAGATAAAGCCGGCTATATGTCGCTTGTGAAAAATCTTACGGCGCACAAAGATGATAAGAAAGCGCTGCGTCAGGGTAGTGGCACACAGGTGCAAATGGCCGAATACGAAAAGCGCATTGCGCAACTGGAGCAGAATAGGGATGAGTGGAAAGCCCAGGCAGAGAAACTGCAAATGCAATTGCAATTAATGAATCGATAAACTGCATTTTCAAAAATGGAATTATCTAAAACCTATACAAAAAAGTGGGCGGGCTTCGATAGTCGCTACTGGCTTACCATTGCGGTGCTGATATTGCTTGCAATAGCCAGTTGGGCTTTTCGTAAGAAATTTATGTATAGCTGCCCGACGCGGTTAATACCCATGCAAGGCGTGTACGTCAACAATGGCCTTGTGAAGCAATCCTTTTTGATTAATGAACCTCTGATATTTTCCGTGCCGGATGTACAGCACAAGCGGGTTGTATGGTTCATCGATAAAAAATCTGTGGGTACCAAAGATACGCTCAACCATACGTTTGCACAAGCGGGTAAATACGTTGTTGATTTGAAAATAGACGACCAATGTGTCTATTCTGTTGTAGTCAATATTTTGCCTTATAAGCACGAAGCAATCGATATAAGAAATACTTCTACCATGGCTTTGCCCGACCAGGTAATTGAGGGTAATGAGTCATTTCCTGCGGGTTCTATAACTTATTTCACTACACCTGTAATAGCGCAGTCATACGAATGGAAAATAGCTGAAGTACCTGAGTATGGCGTTAAGACAGAGCAGACAGTGGGCTATTCTATTATCAATCCCGGTGTGTATACGCTGCAACTTAAATTGAACAACGACCCTACGAAAACATTTACCAAAACTATAAAAGTAATGCCGCCAAATGTTGCCGGAGATATGGTGCCCGACATGGACGTGCCTAAGCCGGTTGAGTTTGAAACCACCGAAAAGCCAGGCGCAGCAGGCGATGATAGCAAGCCGGTAGCTTCGGCTGGAGAAGCTGCAAAGCCTAAGAATATACTGCCTGATGATGAGATTTTATCAATTCTGAAACTTATCCGCGATGATAAAAAAACACTTGCAGACCTTAACGAATCGGTATGCGATGGTGGTAATACCAAGGTGCTGGCAAATGATGAAAAGGTAATGACATTGACAGAACTGGGAGAACGACTGAAATCTAAGAAATGGACATTGGGCAAAAGGCCTAAAGTGAATAGTGTGCGCACAGTGCGCGATAGCAACAATGGCAATTGTATCAAAGTAATTTATGTAACCTACAAATAGCATGGAATACCTGAAACTACCACTATTGCTAACGCCTTTCTTTGAGCAGCAGCCTATCGCTACCTGCAATATGGAAAGCTCCATCATGCGCTTTCTGCATCTGTTGGTAACAACAGTTCAGGAGGAGTTTGCGGTGGATGAGCAATTTGGTCTGGCTTTTTGGGACGATGATTACAGCACACACATTACCAATGACCTGAGAAAAGAACAAATGGCGTTCCAACTCTCCGCACAAATAGCACGGTATGAGCAAAGGCTTACCGATGTAGTGGTTGATGTAAATATGAAGACAGACACACTAAGCCAGCAAGGCACTCCAGTAGAGCGGAGGCGGGTTGAGATTTCCGTGAAAGGCAAGCTGCTGCACAGTCACGAAGCTTTCAACTTTTCTACCGGCTTTTTTATAGGCCCTTTTAATATGGACTAATTAATCTATCTGCAAATATGGAAACGATACTACATCCTAAGTACAGCAAGGAAGACATCATTCAACGAATGGTATTTTCCATTGCAAAAAAATGGCAGATTGACGAGAAAGATGTTCAGGCCAAGTTCGACCCATTGATGATGTTGCTGGTTGAAGTGATAGCGCATGAATTAGACACCATCAATGCTCGTTGGGATTTGTCTGTCGATGAGATTACCGAGACTATTATCCGCAAGTATTTTCCCGAATACCCTATTGCAGAAGAGTTGCCGCATGTAGTAATGATGCAGGCATCTGCCGCTGAAGCTACTGCTATAATACCAGATACTTTTAATTTTTATCTGCCGCAGGCGCAGCAAGACCTAAGCTTTACGCCGGTTGAGCCTTTGCACCTATTGGGGCTTCAGTTGCATAGCACCTGGTTCAATCACAAGCCATTCGACAAGCAAGCTGGCTTTCAGGCAAAAGAGCAAGAAGTGGTCAGGAGCATTGGTATTCTTTGCGAAGTCAATAAAGATTTAAGTTCTCTGGATAAACTACAACTGTATATAGTGCCGGGCAACGTGGCCGAACGAGAATTGCTGCTATATGCAATTAAGCATGCAAGCTGTTATGCCAACGGCACGGAGATTAATATAGAAAGTAAGAATAACAATACAACCTCAGACGGCAGCTATTGGGATAAGCTGAAATCCTTGTCTGTAGCCACTTATAGCAATGCTATTATTACAGTGAATGATACAGGTTTGTTTGAAGCTTTGAAAGAAGAGAGTGAGATTTGGCAGAATATAGAGGAGCGCCAAAAGAAACAGATGGACATTAGCAGGCTGGTGTATCTGCATTGGGAGTTGCCCGTAAGCTTGCAATATCGCTGGCTCACACAGCTATCCATTTATCCCAATGCATTTATAGCCGTTAACCGCGCACATCGCACCATTCAGTACAAAGTAGAACCATTATTGAATGTGATACCGTTGGCAATTGACCGCCAATTGATGTATGTAGATAAAGTGGCAAGCGATGCAGGTCAGCGTTACGCAATGCTTGATGCGGTTGCCGAAGATGCGCTGGAGGACGGAAGTTGTACATTAAAGACCGGCCAATTTGGTAGTATGAATAGCGACGGGCTTCGTTACCATATTCAAAGCTTAAAAGAAGAAGTAAGCAATAGTGCTGCGTTCTTCTCCAATATGTCTAACGATACTGTTACCGCGCACTTGAAAGATATGCAGCGCATGCTATTTAGGGTGCAGGATAAGATGCAGCAAGCCACGCCATTGAAGCAGCAGTTACGCTATCTTTTAGTAAAGCCTTATCGTACCGATAAATTTATAACAGTTGATTATTGGACATTTGACAATGAGCACCTGAAGTCGCTACGAGCCGATGCTATGTTAGATTGTAAAGGAACGCTGATACAAAAAGGAACTGCACAATTGTTGTCGAAGCCATATCCATTGTCGGCAAGTTATACCAATACACAGAATAAGCCACTGGTGCACATTTCCAGCCGTCGCGATGTGGAGCAACTGGCACGCAATATTTTCGGCACGCATCTGGATAAAGTGCAGGTTAACCGAAGTTACAAGTCAACCTCCGATGTATATAGCCGCAAGCAACTTACTATCATGATTGACATCAGCCTGAAGCAAAGCTACAATCCGCAGTTTCAGGAGCTGGACAATAGCCGGTTTAACTACGAACTGGAGCAAAATGGCCTTTTATCTTATCCTTATCATATAACCACTCATCAACAATAGCCATGAGAACAATAGCCTGTATCGCCTTTATGGTATTGTATTTGAGTCTTAGCAGCATGGGGCAGAATCTGAATAAATATCAGGTAAATGTAGCCAAAGCTGCACCAGCCTATATTAAGTTTAAGGATAAGATAAAGAACGCGGAATTTAGCACCACAACGGCTTACGACAATTATCAAATCAGGGTGCGCAACGATGATAATACATTGATAGTGCAATACGTGGGTGCAGATGCTAAGCCCGTCGATGAGGGACTCACTATTTTAGAGGGCAGCCGGAGCCACTTTTTAATTGTATCATTTTTTCCCGATTATGATATCAATAAGCATCCGCAATTGTCTTTTAAGCTGGATGATTTAAAACTATTAAAATCATTGGTAAGCAAACAGGAGCAACAGGTCAACCTCTCTGACGCTGAGCGTACCGCTGCGCTGCAAAAGCAAAAAGCCGAAGAAGCAGCCGAACAGCAGCAGGCATTGGCGCAGGCAGAGAAAGAGCGTAACGCTCAGGAAGCCGAACGCAAAAAAGCGCTGGAAGCTGAGCGTAAAAAAGAAACGGAGAAAGAGAAAAGCGATAAGGCTGCATTAGCCAAGGCAGAGCAGGAAAGGGTTTCAGCCGAAAAAGAAAAGAAAAAATTAGAGCAGGAACGTGCGGCTGCATTGAAAAAGGAGCAGGCATTGGAAGCGGAAAAAGATCGTATTGCCAAGCAAAATATAGATGAAGCAAAGCGTATTCGCCTGGAGCAGGAGAAGCAGGCTGCTATTGATAAATTGCAGCAAGAGCGACTGGTAAAAGAACAGAAAGAGCAAGCGACAAAAGAAAAGTTAGCCGCTATTCAGGAGCAAAAAACCGCACTGGAAGCAGCTAAGAAAAAGAAAGAACAAGATAGCAAATACAGTACTATCGGGCTTTGGAACCGTTATGGTAAACATGGTATCAACCTATATGAAATACCGGAGCAGCAAAAGAACTGGATCAATGCAGATTTCTTTCTTTCGCAGGATACACTTTTCAACTACCAGTCTTCGCAAGAAATCTTAAGTAAGGCAGATAGGGAAATAGCCGCAACTTATGGCGCATTTAAAAGCGGTGTAAGCATTGCTGTTAAAGACGTTCAGTTCAAAGGGCCATTTACCTATTATAAAATCAAAATTGATAATAATACAGACGAAGATTTCTTAACGGGTGCCGTAGTGGTACAGATATACGACAAGGATAAAGCGCATAAGCAAGAGCTTAAATGCAGCTATTTTACCTATATCGGTTTTTACCCCATCGTGAAGCCACACGAGCAGCACTATGTAGTACTCGCTACCCGCACACCGGTTATTGACAACGAAGACAATGTTGTAGTGTACATGCACGAGCGCAGAGAAGACAAAGGTTCGGCATTTGCATTGATGGAGGGAACGGTTATCAACAAAGAGCTGGGCAAAATTGAAAAGGTAATTACCAAGTCAAGCCCCGTAGAGAAAGAGGGAAAGAAAAAGAAGAAAAAGAAAGACAAAAGCTGATATCATGAAAGCCTTATACTCCATAGCTATTATAGCCTTGCTGTTGCTTCCTGCACACGCGCTCCATGCGCAAACGCATGCTATTTATTTCTGTGGCGAGCGTATTCCCTTAAGCAACGACTTTGTATACAACAAGTTGATGAACGTATTGAAGAAGCAGGTAAAAGTTGTAAACGTACCTCAGTTGCGGGCACGAGCTAAAAGCTATTTTCCTATTATTGAGCGATACCTCAAAGAGCATGGATTGCCTGAAGATTTGAAGTACATCCCCATTGTTGAAAGTGGTTTTATTTCTTATGCGCAATCGCGTGTGGGCGCAAGAGGATTTTGGCAGTTTATGCCTGCAACGGCCACGCAGTATGGCTTGCAGATTAGTGGTGGCGCAGATGACAGAGAAGATATCATCAAATCGACAAAGGCAGCTTGCAGGCTGCTGAAAGACTATTATAATTTTTTGATGAAGAATAGGGGAGTAGCTTCCTGGTCGCTTACTGCCGCGGCTTACAACTATGGAATAGGCAATATCAACAATGCGATTAAGAAGCAGGGTGGCGACTATTTTGGTATGCAGCTCAATGAAGAAACATCGCTGTATGTCTATAAAATTATAGCGGTTAAGGAGCTATTTGAGTATCCCGAAATCTATATGAAAAACTTCGGTTACAATATCTTCGACCCGGCTGCATTACCCAAGCCTACGCGTGGCGATGATAGCGACGCCGCCTTTAAAAATGTGGACTTGCAAAAGAGTGAAGCATTGTATGAGAAAGAGGTGGTAAAGGTAAACTATGAGTATATCTTAGCCTATGTGGATAAAATTCCTAAGAATTTTGAAGACGGAAGTTTGGTTACCATTACTTTGATGGAAGACCTCAATACTAAAATTAAATTCGCCGCCAAAGGCCAGTCGTTCAGCGTGCCGGGCTGGAATGTAGATGGTAGGATCGTTGCTGACATTGGCTTTGGGCACGATGTTATTCTGTACGACATCGACCAGCAAAAGGGTATCGATTCCGATAAACTTAAAACAGCCAAGAAGACCAATGTGGTATTGCGCAATGTGGTTTACCAATAAATTGTAAATCCTGATTAGATTGTTTTGCACGAACTTTGATGCAGGCTTAAATTTTTCGCCCGATGTCAAACCCTGTTACGCAATTTCTCAAAAACTATTACCCGCTAAGCGAAGCTGCAGAGCGTGCACTTGCCGACCGTTTGCATCAGACCGATTATGCCAAAGGCGATTACCTCCACAAGAAAGGTCGCGTGTGCAGGCATTTCTATTTTCTTGAAAGCGGCGCCCTGCGCGGCTTCTATCATTTAGATGATAGGGAGGTCACGCATTGGTTTGGTTTCGAAAATACCTTTGTTACTTCGTTTCATAGCTATATGACAGAGCAGCCGGCTATCGAGAATATTCAGTTTTTAGAAGATAGTACGATATGGGCTATTGCTAAAGCAGAGTTTACCGCGCTGTTTGATACCCACCACGAGATAGAGCGCATGGTGCGCATCATCTACGAGCAATACTACATGCGGCTCGAGGAGCGCTATGTAAATGCACAATTCAAGACCGCAGCCGAGCTCTACGCCAATCTCATCGAGCATTCGCCACACATCTTGCAACGTGTGCCGTTGGGCTATATTTCATCCTACCTCGGCATCACGCAAGAGACACTTAGCCGCATCCGTAAGCAACATGCGCAGTTCTGAAATTCTTTTTGATAATTATCAAATTCTTGGGTAATGCAGCGCTGTAGCTTTGTTCCAACAAATGAAAAATTTATGGAAACAAAGCACATTCAAAAACCATCGCTTGCCTTTATAGGCGCCTCTTGGGCAGCATTATTAATAGGCGTGGTCGCATTCAATATAGGCCTGTGGAATGCCGAAATGCAGCTCAACGAAAAGGGCTATTATTTCACAGTATTGATGTTCGGCCTATTCGCCGCTATATCCGTGCAAAAGGCAGTACGCGACCAGCTCGAGGGCATACCCGTCACCAATCTCTATTATGGCATCGCATGGTTTGCCACTATTTTGTCTATTATTTTAATCACGGTAGGTTTATGGAATGCTGATGTAAGCCGCAGTGAGAAAGGCTTCTACGCCATGTCATTCGTGCTTAGTATTTTCTCCGCCATCGCCGTGCAAAAGAATACAAGAGATACCCGTCTTGCCGAAGATGGCAATAACAAAAGCTTTCGATCAGAATAGCGTTGTTAAACATTAAATTAATTTGGGCGCCTTTACCGGCTATCCGTTTCAAGTCCGCTCCGCCTCTGGCGGATGCGGGCTTTTCACTTCTATCCGGGGCGCGGGTGTTGCGGCTTACATTTTACCGGCCACTACATACGTTTCGCTTGCAATAGAATTCAAGATTGTATTAGATATGAATCATATTTATTTAATTTTATACTCGTGGGGTCCTAACATAAAATGTGCCGAAACATGCCTGCTATTAAGGGGCATTTAAATAAGACTAAATCGGTAAAATGAATAGTTTAAACCGACTAAAATTGGTTCAAATTGAGCTTATATCTTGTAGGTACTTTGTCTTTTTAAATGGCAATGTGTATTATTATAATACAGTTTCAGTACATTTTTTCAATGTAGTAACATATTGTACTTGTTATATTTTATTGTATAGTTAATATTAAAACTTGTGCTTATGTCTTCATGCCTAAACCAAAAATCAACCACCTTTTTCGCTATGCAGTTTTCGTAGTTATTATCCATCTCTAACAAAACCAATTTATGAAAAGAAAATTTACGAGAAATCGAATCAGAAGACTTCGCCTCTCTTGGTATCTCGCTGCCATTGCAGCAATTGCTTTTGCGCCACCGGTGCATGTTTACGCACAGTCGTCCTTTTTGGGGCAGGTAATCAACGGTACTGACGATGCCAAGGAAAATAGTGGTGTCGTCAATAGGTCCAGTGCTACAATCAGCATAGGCGGTGACCAATACATAGGGCTGCGCTACAGGAATGTAACCATACCACAAGGCGCATCTATTTTATCTGCACAGGTTACTTTTAAAAGCACTACTGTAGCATCAACCGCAACTTTTACAATAAAGGCACAAGCTATTGACAATGCTGCAGCCTTTGCTTCTACAGCGTCCAACATATCGTCGCGCGCTGTAACTGTTGCTTCAGTCACTACCGGTTTAACGGGTTCATCATCGCCTTATACAACGGTTGATTTAAGTGTCGTAATTCAAGAGGTAATTAATAGGTCGGGCTGGAGTAGCGGCAACGCCATTGCACTCATTATAGAAAGAGTAACACCAGCAACAGGAACGAAAATAGTTTCCACGTTTGAAAGCGCAGGAACATCCTCTGCCGCATCGCTCAATATCAGCTACGAGCTGTGTGCACCTGCGGTTTTGGATCCCGTTTTTGATATAGGCACTACTTCCACAATATGTCAAGGTATGGGCACTGCTACCTATTCTGCTACAGCAACCAATGCTACAGGCATGACTTATAGTCTGGATGCCACATCGCTTGCTGCCGGCAATACAATTGATTAAAATACAGGCGAAGTAACATACGCAACAGGTTGGTCGACTACCACGATTACTGCTATAGCCCAGGGCTGTCAAGGGCCTAAGTCCGCTACACACACAGTAACTGTTACTGCAAATGTAGGAATACCAACATTCAGCAGTACACTCGATACGTTGCGTTGTGGCGATGCGGATGTAATCTCCTACACTGCTACAGCAAGCAATGCTGCGGGTATAGGGTATAGTATTTTTAGCTCAGGCGGTGTAGGCACCGCACCTACCATTGATCCAGTAACAGGGGCGGTTACTTATGCGGCCGATTGGAGAGGAACTTCAGTAATTACTGCTTCGGCAGCAGGTTGCGGTACGCCCACGAGTGCTTCATTTACTGTCAACACAGTAGCTGTTAGAGCCGTGGATGATGCTGATACAGGACTAATAGGCGAGCCTATTGTTATCGATGTTACTGAGAATGATTTGTGTGGATATAATACAGCTTCACTGAGCATCACCGATGCGCCGGAAAATGGAACGGTGCAAATAGGTATTGGTGGAGCACTTACTTATTTACCCAATGGTAGCTATTTAGGTGCAGACCAATTTGTCTACCAGATATGCACTGGGGCTACTCCGGGCTCAGGCACATGTTCTCAGGCTACAGTGTCTGTAACTGTTTTAGACGATGGCGAAAATGTATGCGCAGCGGTTAATGAACCGCATACTTATTACATGCCTTTCCCGGAAAATATACAACATGCTAAAAAAGCACTAAAAAGTGCCTCAAGCAGTAGCTCCCATACTACTACCTCAAGAAGCCTGATTACCATATGTACCAATAATCCTAATGCAATTATCTATTACGACCAATGGGAAGATGGATACGAAGCAACAGCGGGTACGAAAACGCAAACTTCTACATTGATATGGGGCGATGGAAATCTTACTAACGGTGTTGCTCCTGGCTTCGATAACGATACTTTGCCTGAGGGCGCTGTCATTACGCTTGACAATACGTTTACCGACCGTGCAGCAGCAGATACGGGGCTTACTACACTCGCTACGCAATACTACGATGGCAGAGATAAAATTTATTCAAACGTGGCATTGAGTATAGTGAAAGTTACCGCCGACGGCGGTATTTCAGGTACAAACCCTTTGTTCAACCTGCAAAGCTTTAAAACAAATGTGGTGGATGTGACTAAGTTCGGCAACCTATTTGTTATTCCGTTTGGAGAAAATATTGTAGGGCTCAATAATCCTACTATCACACGCACGCACGCATTTAACTATGTGGGTCTATTTGTACGAGCTTCGGAAGATGGAACAATATTAACGCTGGATGTAAAAGGCGATGGAACGGTTATGCGAACGTCTCCTACATTAGCCGAGGGGCAAGTTTGGTTTTATGATGGATATGAAGCAGTACCCGGTACGCCCCCTGCTGCTTATTTAGGAACGCCCGCTAATAAAAACGGTGCGACTGATATCAAATCGGGTGCAATACTTACATCAAATAATCCGGTGGGCGTGGACATGGTATTTGGGGATCTTTATAACTTCGGTACCAGAAATATAGCACTCTTCCCGAGTAAGTTTTATGGCAGTACCTATTACTCGCCGGTACACGATCCATCGGGAACGACTAATCCAACTTATGCTATTTTCTCTAATTCCCTTGCCGACGCGATGACTATTAGTTGGCAAAATGGTAGTGGGGAAAATGGTACTTTGGTGTTGCCGGCCAAGGGCTACAACTCTATGCGATTGTCTGCTCAATCGGGCTATAAATTCAGCCAGGCCAATGGTAAAAATTTTACAGCAGTAACGGTAGTCGACGTAGAAACTGCAGCTACATCGGGTGCGCCTACAGGTACTTACGACTGGGCATTTAACATGATACCGGAACATCAGTTGAGTAATTTTGTAGGAACAGCTTGGGCTCCGGGCTCATCTACAGGCGTAGGGAACTACCATCCCGTATGGATTACCGCGCCACAGGCCACTACTGTATATGTAAAGTTTGATGGTAAAATCACCGGTACTACCGGATACGAAAGCACCTGTGGATTACGATACGACACGGCCTTTTCCGCTACAGCACTGCAAGCTTTAAAAATTTACAACCCATCAGGCGACCAGACCGGTATGTCGGTGTACACATATGATGGTACAGAAATAGCGGGTGCATGGGGAGCATATCCTGCAACAGGATTAACACCTGCGGGAGCTCCTGCACTAGATGTAGGCTATGTGCTCGAGCCATTGTGCATGAATCAGATTATCCTGGCCAACAATGATACAGATACAACATTCCCTAACATACCGGTAACAGTGCCGGTGCTCAACAACGATTTGGGAGCTTTAGACATTGGAACGGTTGCTATTACTACACCGCCGTCCAGCGGTTCTGTAGTTATAAACCCTGATGGTACCATCACTTACACGCCTAATATAGGCTACACAGGTACTGAGGTATTCAACTATCAGGTATGCAATACCAGCACACCATCCAGGTGCGATACCGCACAGGTTACAATCTATATTAATTGTGTAACGCAAACCGGTAAGCATTATATCACTGGTAGAATATTCAGCGATGTAGATGCTGATGGTATTTTTGATGGAGCAGAAGTTGGCGTAGCACACGCTGTTAATCTATATGGCGATGCAAATGGGAATAGCGTATTGGATGTAGGCGAAGTGTTGTTGCAGACGGTACAGGCCGATAGTATTGGTGCCTATATTTTTGAGCGTGCTTCCTCTGTAGGAACAACGAGCTATATAGTTCAACTGCAAAGTCCTTTGCCTGCAAATAAAACTATCACAGCCCCTGACCCGGCTACATTCTATGCTGTTTCACTTACGGGAGCAGGCAGTTCTTGCAACAGGGATTTTGGTCTTGCAGAGCAAGTGTTTATAGCCGGTTTTGTGTGGAATGATGCTAACGGCATGACAGACAATACCGTTAATGGCGAACCTTATTCATCCCCGATGTATGTAGTTTTGGTTGATACTGCAACAGGTTTGGTAATAGGTAGCCAATTGGTTAACCCAGCAGATGGTAGTTACTCATTTACCGCAGCCGATGGGGTACAACCCAATGGCGACTATATTTTATATCTTTCGGAAACAGCGCCAGCGACGGGTAGCAGTGTGGGCACTACGCCGGTAGCAGGCTTGCCGGGAGATGGCTGGTTAAGCACCGGAGAAAATATAGGAGCAGGCAGCGGCAACGATGGCCTGGCTAATAGCGTGATTCAGGTATCGCCCGGATTGACACCGGCCGAAAATGTAAACTTTGGTATTCAGCAGCCGCCGTTTGCAGGAGAAGGTTTTCACAATGCCTATAACCCGGGAGGTACGGTACATGTAACTGTGCCGCCTACTTCATTCTCAAATACAGAGGGCAGCTCCGACGCTAATCCGGGTGGTGTTACCAGTATTCGTTTTACAACTTTCCCCGAAGGAGCAACGACTGTAACAATTGATGGTGTAGACTATGATGGTAGCGACCCTGATGATGTTGCTGCATTTACATCATTGATTATTCCAACAAATAGCAATGGAGAGCCTGTATGGGTAATTTCGGTTGATCCTACAGACTCAGATAACACAACAGTTGTATTCGATTTTAAATCGATTGATAGTGCAGGCGCTGAGAGTAGTAACGATGGTATCGTGACAGTCAATTTAACTACGCCGGGTATTACAGGAACTGTCTTTGAAGATACCGATGGTGCAACTATTATAGACGGTACAGCTACCAACGGTGGTTCTGCTTTGTTCGTAAATGTACTGAACGCCGCCAACGAGGTAGTGCACGTAGCACTAGTAGGTGTAGATTGCAATGGCAGTCCGGCAGTAGGCGCTTTCTGTATACAGCCAGGCGTGCTGGAAACAGGTAGTTATACATTGCAGCTTACAGAGAATATGGGAACAGTAGGCGATGCAGCACCGTCAACCTCTTTGGGAACCTGGAGCTCCGTAGGCGAGGGGCTGGCTGATGGCGGTAATGATGGCACGGCAGATGGTCTTTTTGAAATTGAATTAGGCAATAGCCCCATTGACGATGTTCGCTTCGGTATCACAGATGAGCCAATGCCTGTAACGTTATTGTCGTTCACGGCACAAAAAGCAGGTGCTACATCTCAACTGAATTGGACAACAGCAATGGAGCAAAACAACAAAGGCTTCTTTGTGCAGCGCAGCGCAAATGGTGCAGTCTGGGCTGAGTTGGAATTTGTCAACAGCAAAGCTCCGCAAGGAAACAGCAATGGTCAAATCGACTATTTGTACTTCGACAAAGCGCCATTAAATGGCAAGAATTTTTACAGGTTAAAGCAAGTTGATATTGATGGAAAGTTTGAATACAGCACCGTGAGAATAGTAAATTTTGCACAGGAGCAAAACATCAATATCTACCCTAATCCAACCGACAACCAGCTAACCGTAACAGGCTTGCAGGAAGGTGCGGCTATACTTGTGTATGACGCCGTAGGCAGGATGGTAAAACAACAAAAGGCCAATGCAGCAACTGCAAATGTTGATGTGCAGCACCTGGCGGAAGGCGATTACCAGATGCGTATTATTTCTGTAAGTGGAGTTATTACGACTATTAAATTCGCAAAACTGAAATAGGCAATCTTGCTTTTATTGGTAAAAATTGATACAGCACCGGACACAATCCGGTGCTGTTTTTGAAAAAGGTTAGAAATACCTGAAGCTTTAACTTTAAATGCCACGAATCAATTTTTCCATCGTTCTGAGTATTCATTTTTGATGATTAGCATAAATTATTATGTATAGCTTAAGTCAGATATTTTTGATTTAAGCCATGCTTTATTATATTTATGGGCAAATACCACCACTATGAAAAAGCTGCTATTTTTAATACATTTAATAATGCCTTTATTGTCATTTTCTCAAGGGCAAGGCAATGTTTGGATGATGAGTGAATTTGGACTAGATTTCAATTCCGGAAGTCCTGTCATTGTAGAGTCAGCAGCCTTCGAATCGGAGTATATAGAGGGGACTGCCACTATCTGTAATGCAGAGGGAGGGTTGCTTTTCTATACAGACGGTGATGACGTTTTTAATCGTGATAATGAAATCATGCCCGATGGAAATAACATTGCACCCGTATTTTCTTACTCATCTACTCAGAGTTCTGTTATTGTCCCTGTGCCACAAAGTGATAGTCTCTATTATATCTTTTCATTAGGGCATGATTGGAGTTATTATGGTTGGGCGAAGCTTTATTATAATGTGGTCGATATGAGCTTAGACGGAGGTATGGGCGATGTTATCACTGATCCTGAATATTCTGATTTTTTAGCCGATAATCTGGCTGAGAAGATAACTGTTGTCGGTAATTGTAGCAACATTTGGATTGTTGTATTCGATAGGTCAAACCAACATTTCTTGAGCTTTCCAGTATTAGAAAGCGGTATAGGAGAACCAGTAATATCCGATTTTTCTTATTTAGGATTATCCACTACTAGTTTTTTAGGTGAAATAAAGATTTCGAACGATGCAACTAAGTTGGCGATGGTGTCTCAAGAACTGGTACTTTTTGACTTTTCAATTGAAACCGGATTGCTCTCTGAACCCAAGATTTTTGATGGTGTGTATCCCAGTTACTCAGTATGCTTTTCACCAGATGATACTAAGCTTTACACGAGTTCCGCGTTTAGGTTGATTCAGTTTGATTTGTCACTACCAACCTTAGATGAAATAGTAGAATCGGAGGTAACTATTACAAGTTCTATATATTCTGTAGGTAGCTTAAAAAAAGGCCCAGATGATAAGGTGTATTTGTACAGTTGGGTTGGAGATATATCTGTCATTCATAGCCCTAATCTTACAGGTGATTTTTGTGATTACGAAGACGGAATTTTTGATTTGGAGACAATAGGTGCTTACGCAGGCAATTTTCCGAATGAAGTAGTAACACTCACTTTTGGAAATCCAGAAATTCCTACTATTTCTTCAATTGACACCACCATCTGCCCCGCAATGACGCTTTCCGGTCGCGAAGGCGGTTACTACTTTGAGTGGAATGATGGCTCTACAGGTTCGCATCTTACCATTGATACAAGTGGAACATACTATGTAATTACTTCCAAAACCTGCGCGACTTATGTCGATACTTTTCATGTAGAGGTGGGCGAAGTACATGCGCCGGTAATCTCATTGCCAGATACAACACTTTGCGAAAAAGCTACCAGTATCAGGCTATCTGCAACGATCGACAGCGGCACGGCTACTACTTATCATTGGGAGCCGGTGAGTGCTATTATTTCGGGTGGCGACGATTCTGTAGTTTGGGTCAATCCTATGGAGGCATCAGTTTTTTATCTTACTGCAACCAACCATTCGGGTATCTGCGACCGCTCGGCTACGGATAGTCTTACTATTTCATTTTTTAATAATACCGTTGCAATTGTTTCGCCCAATGATACCACTATTTGTTCGGGGGATGATATAACGATTGTAGGTTCGTTGCCTGCGGGGCATACCGCACATTGGAGCCCTGAAGCATCGGTTCATAATCCCCATGTTTCTGCTACAGTATTTTCGGGAGATGAATCTACAGCGGTTGTGTTTACTTCTTCAATGGGACATTGTGCTGCATCTGACACCTTGAATATTACAGTGCAACCAACGCCCGTAGTAAATGTTGGGAATGATACTATGATATGCGATTATGACCGCATAAAACTTAACCCCAATATAGTACCTGAAAGCTTTCCTGGCTACGAGTTTTCATGGTCGTCAGCAGATTTAGTCGACGATGCGGCTATTCGCAATCCTGTATTTTCAAGTACTGCAGACTCCGGCTTTTTAAAACTTACCGTTGCTACTTCTGCCGGTTGTAAAGGCAGCGACTCGCTGTATTGGAAAGTACGTACATCCGACTTTATGATGCTGAGCAGCGATACCGGTATGTGCCCGCCGGTAGCTATTTCTTTGCTTGCTGAAAATGCATCATCCTATTTATGGATGCCTGCGGATGGTCTTTCTTCAGATACTGTTTCAAGTCCCATCGCCTATCCTGTTGCGACCACTAATTACCTCGTAATGGGTACCTCCAGCTTTGGCTGTGTCGATTCTCAATATGTGTTGGTAGAGGTTTATCCTGAAGCCTCTGTTTATCTTCAGGACAGTGCTATTATTTATCCGGGCGAAAGTTTTCAGATTAATCCTGAAGGCAATGCTGTGTATTATTCCTGGTTCCCGCCATCCGGACTAAGCGCGAGTAATATAGCCAACCCAATTGCTTCGCCTGAGGTACGTACCCGCTATTTTTATACTGCAAGTACAGAAATGGGTTGTTGGCTGAAAGATAGCATTGATATCTTGGTAAGTACCGAGTCTGTTATGGATATGCCCAATGCATTTGTACCGGGCAATGGCACCAACAATATTTTCAAGTTATCCATGCGCGGCATCGCAAAACTAAATAGTTTTACTGTTTTCAATCGTTGGGGCAATAAGGTTTTTTATACGAAAAATATAGCCGAGGGCTGGGATGGTACATTCAACGGTACGCCGCAGCCAATGGGGGTTTACATGTATATTATCGATGCCGTTTCCAATACAGGCAAGCCTTTTGTAAAACAAGGAAATGTGACGTTGATACGGTAGCTATTTCGACTAATGCACACGTAATAAAACAGCGAGAGGGAGCAAATTATTTTGCTCCCTCTCGCATGATACGCATGTTGCCTATTTCGGTAATGGTGCAAAAAATAGTTGGTGTTAAATTGGCTTAAAGAGCTTTTATTAGCGCTGTAAATCAGAAGAGGACTCAAGCGCTGCTGGAGAGCAACTTGACAGCAATATGATTTACCACGAA
>PJTT01000505.1_pt1 | contig 26720 bp, 24 predicted proteins | sample 1512261 | NCBI WGS metagenome assembly PJTT01 (sample SAMN08177685, study PRJNA422409) | Soil metagenome, whole genome shotgun sequencing project. | isolation source: Soil (2) enriched on wood chips | place: USA: Madison | collected 2015-01-15
TTACGCAAAAGCATATTCTAAGCGACACCGCATTTTGCATCCCGGATATCCGTGATGGATATTTGAACCAAACAACAACCAATGAGCTTACCATCGTTTGCACTCAAAAGGCCTGTATTTGCCGTTGTAGCCAATATATTTATACTCATATTCGGGGTTATCGCTTTTAATTTTCTCGGCATCCGCGATTATCCATCCATCGACCCGCCTATTATCAATGTGCGTACCAGCTATTCCGGTGCCAACCCCGATATTATTGAGTCGCAGATAACAGAGCCACTCGAAAAATCAATTAACGGAATAGCGGGCATCAGCAACATTTCATCGGTAAGTAGCCAGGGTACCAGCAATATTACGGTTGAGTTTGGATTGGGCGAAGACCTGGAAGCCGCTGCAAATGACGTGCGTGATAAGGTAAGTCAGGCATTGCGCAACCTGCCACAGGATATTGATGCACCGCCTGTTGTTTCAAAGGCTGATGCCAACTCGCAGCCTATATTGAGCATGACCGTGCAAAGCAATACACGCAACCAATTGCAGGTAAGCGACTATGCCGAAAACGTGTTGCAAGAGCGCTTGCAAACCATACCTGGCGTAAGCAGTATTCAGATATGGGGACAAAAAAGGTACGCCATGCGCCTCTGGTTCGACCCTTTAAAAATGGCTGCCTACAGCATTACGTTCAGCGATATCCAACAAGCACTAGGCCGGCAAAATATAGAACTGCCCTCGGGAAAAGTATCGGGTTATCAAACCGAGCTATCCGTTCGCACGATAGGCCGCCTGCAAAATGAGGATGATTTTGAAAATCTGATTATACGCAATGTCAACGGCAGCGATGTGCACTTACGGGATATTGGCGAAGCCGTATTAGGCCCGGAAAATGAAGAAACTGTTTTGAAAGAAAGTGGCATACCTATGGTGGCGCTGGCTATTATACCACAACCGGGCTCTAATTATGTAGCGATTGCCGATGAGTTTTACAAACGATTTGAACAGATTAAAAAAGATGTACCTGCCGATATCAAGCTCGATATCTCGATGGATAATACCGTCACTATTCGTAACTCGATTAGCGAAGTAGAAGAGACTATTTTCATTGCATTCGGATTAGTCGTGATTATCATTTACCTCTTCTTCAGAGATATGTTGATTTCTATTCGACCGCTGATAGATATTCCGGTAAGCTTGATTGGCGCCTTTTTCATCATGTATTTCATGGGCTTTACCATCAATATACTTACACTGCTGGCAATCGTGCTGGCAACGGGTTTAGTGGTGGATGATGGTATTGTGGTAACGGAGAATATCTATAAAAAGATGGAAGCCGGCATGGATAAAAGAAAGGCCGCAAAAGAGGGAAGCGAAGAAATATACTTCGCTGTAATAGCCACTTCCATTACACTGGCTATTATATTTTTACCAATCGTATTTCTACAAGGCTTTACCGGTAGGCTCTTTCGCGAATTTGGTATCGTGGTAGCGGGTGCGGTACTTATCTCCTGTTTTGTTTCGCTTACATTGACTCCCGTTCTCAACGTGTACATGTCAAGAAAAGACACCACTAAAAAATCTAAATTTTATACCTGGACAGAACCATTCTTTGTTGGCCTTGAAAATAAATACCAAAGAGCTTTGGAATGGTCGATGAAAAGGCGCTGGATGGCTACAGCAGGCGTCATTGCTTGCTTTGCCGCTATTTACTTTTTCGGAGCAGGATTAAAAAGTGAACTTGCTCCGTTAGAAGACCGCTCTCGTTTTAGAATGTCGATGACTGCACCCGAGGGCACAGCGTATGACGCGATGGATCAGTACGTTTCTCAAATCAGTCAGTTTGTGATGGACTCCGTGCCCGAAAAGCAAACGGTGCTTACGGTAACAGCGCCTGGGTTTAGTGGTGCAGGTGCTGTAAATAGTGCATTCGGTAACGTGCGGCTCACGTTGCCCGACGAGCGTAACCGCAGTCAGGATGAAATCGTACAATCCATCAACAATAATTTTCAGCAATTTAATTTTGGTCGTGCCTTTGCTATACAGGAGCAAACAATTGCTGTGCAACGCGGCGGTGGCTCTAGCTTTCCAATCGCTTTTGTATTGCAGAACATCAACTTTGAAAAACTGACTAAAATACTGCCGCTATTTATTGATGAAGTCAACAAAAGCCCTGTGTTTAAAGGCGTTGACGTAGATTTAAAAGTGAATAAACCCGAACTGCGCATCACAATTGATCGGGCAAAAGCATCGCAGTTGGGTATTTCGGTACAAGATGTAAGCCAGACATTACAATTAGCATTGAGTAATGGGCGTTTAGGCTATTTTACCATGAATGGAAAACAATATCAGGTAATAGGCCAGGTTAATCGTGCCAATCGCGATGAACCTGTGAATCTTAAGTACTATTATGTGCGCACAGCTTCCGGTCAAATGGTTTCATTGGACAATGTAATTACCTCCGAAGAGAGTATCAGTCCGTCGCAAATCTATCACTACAACCGTTATAAATCGGCCACCGTTTCAGCCAATCCTGCGCCAGGCTATACTTTGGGCGATGGCATTACAGAGATGCGCCGCATTTATGACCAAATGCAAAAAGACAAGGTAATAGACGATACATTTTCGACGGGACTTGCTGGCTCTTCCAAAGACTATGCGGAAAGCTCCTCCAATACATTGTTTGCGTTTCTGCTGGCTATTGTCTTGATATACCTTGTACTTGCTGCTCAGTTCGAGAGTTTTGTAGATCCATTAATCATCATGCTCACAGTTCCGCTGGCTATAGCCGGGGCTGTATTGTCGCTCTGGTTGTTTGGTCAGACACTCAATATATTTTCGCAAATAGGAATGATTATGTTGATTGGATTGGTAACGAAGAATGGTATCCTCATTGTAGAGTACGCCAATCATATACGCGAGCAAGAGGGCGTATCGAAATTACAAGCCGTCGTTAAAGCAGCCAGGATGCGTCTTCGCCCTATATTAATGACCAGCCTTGCGATGGCGGGCGGTGCGCTGCCATTGGCCTTGTCGCTGGGTGCAGCCAGTACCAGCCGTATACCATTGGGTATTGTAATCGTTGGTGGCGTTATGTTTTCGTTGGTATTGTCGCTATTTGTGGTGCCGGTAATGTACACATTCCTTTCGCGTCGTAAAGTAAAAGCCGTGACGGCAACTGCTAAGCTGGGCGAATAATATTTTCAAAGAATTTTAGATAAATAATACCGAGGTATGTTTTTCAAATCAAAATATCTACTACTGCTGGCTTCTCTGCTATTTGCCACAATAAGCAATGCGCAAGAAACAGATGGTGTGCAAAAATTGATGACGCTGAATGCCGCTATTGACGCGGCTTTGGAGCAAAATTTTGACATACGTATTTCCAAGACTGAACTGGAGCAAGCCAAAGCAAACAATACAATAGGCAACGCCGGTATGCTGCCTGATGTTTCGCTGCAAGGTGGCGTGAATGGTAGTATAAACGACACGCGTCTTGAACTCGCTTCGGGGCAGATACAGGATAGGCGCGGTGCTACATCGCGTGGTATTTCCGGCGCTGTATTGCTCAACTGGACGCTATTTGACGGCATGCAAATGTTCATCAATAAAGATAGGCTCGAAGAGCTGGAACGCACGGGCAATATAGCGTTGAAAGAGCAGGTACAAAATACGGTGGCGCAGGTTATCAACGCTTACGCGTCTGTAGTAAGACAAAAACAACAACTTGTGGCAATCGATACAGCCATGTCATTGGCCAAAGTGAGAATGGATATAGCGCAGCGTACCTTTGAAATAGGAACAGCCGCTAAAACAGACTATTTGCAAGCTCAGGTTGACTATAATGCAAGTCGTGCTGCACACCTCACTCAAGAAGCAAACCTGCGCCAGGCAAAGGATAGTTTGCTCATTGCAATTGCCCGCGACCAGTTTAACGATTATGATGTTGAAGATAGCCTGCACCTGAACAAAAGCCTGACTTTTAGGGACAAGGCAGACTGGATGATGGTTAACTTTTCGCGCCAATTGGCACAACAGCAAAAGTACATTGCACAATACGACCTGAAACTTGCTAAAGCTGCACAGTTACCGCGTCTTGATCTTACCGGTGCCTACAATTATAACAAAACCATTAGTGGTGCCGGCTTCGCATTATTCAACAGAGCATATGGTCCGCAAGGCGGACTAACACTGAGTGTGCCTATTTTCAATGGCTTCAATGTGCAACGACAAAAGAAAGTAGCCACACAGGAAGTCTTCAGGCAAGACTTGTTGATTGCACAGTTGGAAACCAGTCTGGCAGCCCGTTACAGAACGGCATGGCGCGCTTACGATAATGCGTTAAAAGGTCTTGAACTCGAAAAAGAAAACATAACCTACGCGCAGGAGAATGTAATGATTCAACAAGCAAGATTTCGCGTAGGTGTGGCAAACACATTGGAGTTGCGCGAAGCCGAAAATAGCTATGTGTCAGCGCTGGCAAGGCTTAGCGACGCTGCCTTTAGCGTAAAAATTTCTGAAACCAGATTATTGGAACTGGAAAATAACTTAGTAAAATAGTCCTCTATTTGTCTTTGGGAAGCGCAGCTAAGTCGAGGAATCTCTTAAAAATAAACAAGCCCTTTGCAAATCGCAAAGGGCTTGTTCGTTATATTATTTTATTAAAATAGGCTATTTATTCATCGTAGCCAGAAACTCTTCATTTCCTTTGGTACCACGCATTTGTTTCAGTAAGAAGTTCATAGCTTCGTCGGTATGCATATCAGAAATATGATTGCGCAATACCCACATTTTGCTCATCGTCTCTTTATCCAGCAACAAGTCGTCGCGACGTGTAGAAGATGAAGTGATATCGATAGCTGGGAAGATACGCTTGTTGGCCAGTTTACGATCAAGTTGCAGCTCCATATTACCCGTACCTTTAAACTCTTCAAAGATTACCTCATCCATTCTCGAGCCAGTATCAATAAGGGCTGTAGCCAAAATAGTGAGTGAACCACCATTTTCTATTTTACGCGCCGCACCAAAGAATTGCTTTGGCTTTTGCATTGCATTCGCTTCCACACCACCACTCAATACTTTACCACTTGCTGGCGCTACGGTATTATGTGCACGAGCCAAACGCGTAATAGAATCCAAAAGAATTACCACATCGTGTCCTACTTCTACCAGGCGTTTTGCTTTTTGCAAAGCTATTTGAGAAACCTTTACATGCTTCTCAGCAGGCTCGTCAAATGTTGATGCAATTACCTCAGCACGCACGCTGCGTTGCATATCCGTTACCTCTTCCGGACGTTCGTCTATCAACACAATCATCAAATAGCACTCAGGATGATTAGTTGCGATTGCGTTGGCAACCTCTTTCAGCAACATGGTTTTACCTGTCTTAGGCTGTGCTACTATTAAGCCACGCTGACCTTTGCCGATAGGCGTAAACAAATCCATAATACGTGTACCGTAATTGGTAGCAGATGTATTCAGGTTCAGTTTTTCGTTAGGGAATAAAGGAGTTAAATAGTCGAATGGTACGCGATCCCTGATTTCTTCGGGTTGGCGGCCATTGATGCTTTCAACTTTTAATAGGGCAAAATATTTTTCGCCCTCTTTAGGCGGACGCACATTGCCGGTAACAGTATCGCCGGTTTTTAATCCGAATAATTTTATTTGCGACGGAGATACGTAAATATCATCCGGAGAACTTAAATAGTTGTAATCGCTGCTGCGCAAAAAGCCGTAACCATCAGGCATCATTTCCAATACACCTTCGCCGGGTATAATACCGTCAAACTCTATATTGAAATTCGATTCGTTTTGCTGCTGGTGGCGATTATTGTTATTGTTGCGCTGCTGTTGTGGCTGTTGCCTTGGGTTATTTTCGCGCGTGTTGTTGTTGTGTTGTTGTTCGCCTTGTTGTCTTTCGCGCGGCGCAGCAGGTGTATTTTCAGGCTGAACTGTGTTTTCAGCAGGTTGAGGTTCTGTAGTTGAACTATTCTCAGCTACCGGTTGGCTGTCTACCGATTCGCTCGACATAGGCTGCTGCTCCTCTTCACTTGCGGCTATATTGCCTTTCTCTTCTCTTGGCTTACGCTCGCGCTTTACACGAGCCGGCTTATCCTGAGCATCAATATTCGCAGCCTGCACGGGTGCTTCCGTTTCTGTTGGTGCTACTGCCGGAGCTGCTGCAGTTGCTTCAGCTTCAGTTGTTTCTTTTGGTTTTCTACCGCGACGCTTTTTAGGCTGGTCGTCTTCGGCAGCATTTGTATCATCTTCGTCGGAGGCTATAATAGCCTGCTTGTCGAGGATGCGGTATACCAATGTTTGCTTGTCAGCTTTCTTTACATCAGTGATACCAAGTGATTCGGCAATATCTACCAATTCAGGAACGATCATGTCGTTCAATTGCAAAATGTCGTAAGCCATTCAATTATGGGGGGAGTTTGCTAATAAAATACGGGATTAAAATCCGCGAAGTTTTTTCGAATTATGGAAGTCAAAATGTTGTTTGAAATTATAGAGCCTAATTTATCCGGGGAGCGTAATTAAGCTTGCCTGCGGTTAAGGGTTGGATATTAAATTAACTGCTCAGCATTGCAAAGATTAAACTTTGTTTCTTAATTGCAAAAATTATTTTCGAAAATTATTTCTAAAGTCATATTTAAATCTTATGGCGAGAGGAGCTGTTGTGATAAAAAGCAACAAAGCCAAAATAGAAAAGGCCCGCAACCTTTGCTGGTACGGGCCTTTAACTATATTCAAATAAGGTAGGAAGCCGCAGAAATACGACCTCCGCCCGCTATTTATTAAACTCTAAACGCATTCCTTTTCTTTCGGTATGCACCTTGCCATTTTCGAATGCGATATTACCGCTTACAATTGTGTGGGTAATGGTTGCAGGCAGACTAACACCTTCCAACGGCGACCAGCCACATTGATACAGGATATTAGACTTTTCAACAGTGTATGCTTCATTAGGATCTACCAATACTAAATCGGCCCAATAACCTTCGCGAATATAGCCCCGCTTATCTATCAGGAAACACTCAGCAGGAGCATGGCACATTTTTTCTACCACTTTCTCCACTGTTATCCTACCCTCTTTTACATAGTGCAACATCATTTGCAAAGAATGCTGTACCAGCGGTAATCCTGATGGCGCCTTGCCGTAAGGCAATTGCTTTTCTTCCCATGTATGTGGTGCGTGATCGGTGGCAATGATATCAAGCGTATCATCCAGCAACGCTTTCCATAAAGCGTCTTTATTTTCCGGTGCTTTTATAGCCGGGTTACATTGAATTTGCGTGCCTAATTTTGCGTAATCATCGGCTGTAAAATGCAAATGATGCACACATACTTCTGAGGTAATGCGCTTGTCTTTCAACGGCAGCATATTGGTAAACAACTGAATCTCGCGCGCGGTAGAAATATGCAGAATGTGCAGGCGCGTATCATGCTGCTTGGCTAATTGCACGGCAGAGAACGAAGACTCGAAACACGCTTCTGCATTGCGTATCAGCGGATGAAAAGATGCGTTTTCGGCATCGGCATATTTTTCTTTGTTTGCTTTGATGATGCGTTCGTCTTCGCAATGTGTAGCAATGAGTAATTCAGTTTCAGAGAAAACTTTGTTTAGAGTAACATAGTTATCGACCAACATATTGCCGGTACTGCTACCCATAAAAATTTTGATACCGCATACGTCGCGCTTCTTTTCATTGGTGCGCAACACTTCGTCAACATTATCATTGGCCACACCCATAAAAAAAGAATAATTGGCTACCGATACTTCAGCCGCGCGCGTATATTTTTGTTCCAATAGCTCTTGCGTAGTTGCGGGCGGATTGGTATTAGGCATCTCCATAAATGAAGTAGTACCACCAGCCACGGCTGCCATCGCCTCACTTTCAATCGTTGCCTTGTGCGTTAGTCCCGGCTCGCGAAAGTGCACCTGATCGTCGATTACACCAGGTATCAACCATTTGCCTTCTGCATTTATTTCTTTATAAGTTCCGCCAGGGTTAAGGCTTTCGCCTATTTGTTCTATTTTTCCGTCTTTGATAAAAAGGTCGGCATTGAACTTTTTTCCTTCGTTGATAATAGTGGCATTTTTTATCAGGATCGATGTCATAAACTTATATTTCGGTATAATTTAAAGCGGTTTCAGATAAGGCTGCAAGATAGCAAATTTGTTACAAGGGTTTAAAGCAGTTGCGCCAATGTACCGACTAAAATAGCTTCCATCATTTTTTCCTACATTTGACCTCGCTCAACTATTCAATTAAGTGAAGAAATTATACATAGTTGCCCTGCTATTATCAGGCACAAAACTACTTCAAGCGCAAACCACTTATCTGCAATCAGGCACGCCCGAGTATCACCTGCTCGACCGGCTTGAAACAATGAATGGCGTGCTTACCGATGATTTTTCTTCGACGATAAAACCTATTAGCAGAAAAGAGGCAGTTCGTTTTTTGACACAGCAAAAAAACGATGTAAGGTTCCCAAAAGCTGAGGTTAAAAACATGGGCTATATCGACTACCAGAATATGGAGCGGGCATTGTCGATTAGTGGCGAATGGACGGAAACAGCGGAGGGCGATGATGGTGCGATTGATTCAAAAAGGCCTATTTTAAAATACTTCTACCAGAAGCAGCCCGACATGATTCACGTAAATACGGATGATTTCTTTATGGTTATCAATCCGGTTATTTATGCGCAACTTTTTGCTGAGCGCAATAGCAATAACGGAACCGGCTATATCAATACAAGAGGCGTGGAGTTAAGAGCGCGTATTTTTAATAAAGTAGGATTTTATACCATGCTCGGCGACAACCAGGAAAAGGCAATGAGTTATGTACGTGCGCTGGAAACCAGTCGTGGCAGCTATCCTGGCTTTGATTATTACACGCATAGTTCTGCCACTGCACCTTACGATGCTTTTCTGGCAAGAGGCTATTTTGATTTTTCATTGTTGCAAGAGCATGTGAATGTTACGTTTGGTTACGATAAAAATTTTGTTGGAGATGGACTGCGCAGCTTAATGATATCTGAAGCCGGCGCGCCTGCAACCTTTCTGCGCTTACGTTCCAAAATATGGAAGCTCAATTATGAAAATCTTTTTCTGGAGTTGATGCCGGATTACCGCCGTGGCGGTGACCGCATTTTACCTAAGAAATACGCAGCGATGCATCAGGTAAATATGAACGTAACACGCTGGTTGAATATAGGCATCTTCGAGTCAACGATGTTTGGAAAAGCCAATCACATCAGCGTTACAAATTTTGTGCCGGTTATATTATTTCAAAGTGCTGCAAGGGCTTTGGGTGCCGAGCAAAAAACCTCTCTGGGCTTGAATTTCAAAATGATCCCTATTAAAAATGTACAGCTTTATGGACAAGGCTATTTCGACCAGATCAAATTAGGCGAGATGGGTGATGGTTGGTGGGGCAATCAGTTTGGTATGCAGTTAGGTGCTAAATATTTTGATGCCTTTACCATCAGCAATCTCGACATTCAGGCAGAAGCCAATATAGTAAGACCTTTCACGTACTCAGCCGGCGACACAGTTACTAATTACACGCATTACAACCAACCAATTGCCCATCCTTATGGCGCAGGCTTTGTAGAGTTTATAGGTCAGATAAAATACCAGCCTTTGCACAATCTATACCTTTCTGCAAAAGGTATTTACTCCGTACGCGGATATGATGAAGCAGGAAATAGTGGCTTTACTGGTTATGATATTTTCGCACCAAACAACAACCGTCCGGGTGGCGATTACGGCTATAAACTTACCGGCTACAACAAAGTAAAAGGACTGTATGCGAATATCAATGTTGCCTACGAGGTACGACCTAATATTTTCTTTGAAGTGGGTGCCACGGGCTTAAAACGCGACAATAACGACTTGCGTCTTCCTACTGTAATCTTTGGCTACGGCGGTTTACGCTGGAATATTTCAAGAAGAGAATATGACTTTTATTAAAACAAAAAATGAGCCGCTACATGCGGCTCATTTTTCCTTTATTACTGTCCTTTAAATACCGGCTTTCTCTTTTCTAAAAAGGCCTGGATACCTTCATCAAAATCAAATGTTTTTCCACAAGCGTCCTGATAATCTTCTTCAACCTGTAATTGTTGAGTAAGGTTATTTTTGAAAGAAGCATTTAAGGCAAGCTTAGTATAGCCCAGTGCTTTGGTAGGCATCGCGGCTAAGTTCAGTGCTATTTTTTTGCTTTCTGCTTCAAATACATCATCAGCAAATACTTTGTAAATCATGCCTAATTTTTCTGCTTCTTCGGCAGAGACTTTGTCGCCCAACATCATCAATGCAGAGGCCTTTTGCCAGCCAATCAAGCGCGGCAAGAAGAAAGTACCACCACTATCCGGAATCAAGCCTATTTTACTAAAAGCCTGAATGAAAGATGCGCTTTCCTTTGCTACCACTACATCGCAAGCCAGGGCTATATTAGCGCCTGCTCCGGCAGCTACACCATTCACTGCGGCTACCACCGGCTTTTCAATATTGCGGATACGTTCTATGATTGGGTTGTAATGTCCGTGCACGATAGAGCGCAGCTCTGGCCCATCAGGATCTACTGCTTCGCCCAAATCCTGACCCGCACAAAAGGCTTTGCCCTCGCCGGTAATGTACACGGCCCTTATGCTATCGTCGCGCATAGCCTTATCCAGCTCTGCTTGCAGCGCCAATGCCATTTCGCGATTAAAACTGTTGAATTTTTCGGGCCTGTTGAGTGTGAGGTAGGCCACGTTGTTTTCTATTATTGAAGTTACAGTGCTCATTGTCAATCCAATTATTGATTAGGCTTCAAATGTAGCAATTTAATTCAATCGTAAAAAAGAGGGAAAAGTATAATTTAAATTATAGCAAACGCTTTACCAGACGTAGGTTGTGGGTACGCATTCTTAACCTGCGGCTGATGATACCACCATTGTCGATAGCATCTATTACCACACAACCGCTGGTTTCCGTTGCATGGATAATATTGTGGTGGTCGAGTAAAATGCCTACGTGTGTGATCCGCCCTTCTGCATTGTCGAAGAAAGCAAGGTCGCCGCATACAGCCTCTTGCAAAAAGCCAACGGTTTCGCCGCACTCTGCCTGCTGGTAAGCATCGCGAGGAATGCGCTGGTTCATCATTTTATACACCATTTGTGTCAGCCCGCTACAGTCAATGCCGGAGAGGCTTCTGCCGCCCCATACATACGGACTGCCCATGTACATTTTGGCCAGAGGTGCCACTAATTTTTCTGAGGGAACGGTATCTGCCAGTACTATTTTCTTTCCTTTGTATAAGAAATCAGGTCGCCATGCAAATGATTTCTTTTTCATCTGAAACAGGCTGCTACCGGGGCTTACGGGAAATCTGCCATCCGGCACTTCCATCACATCGGTTGGCGATGCGGAGAGCGCACGCAATGGCTTTTTATAATCTTTGTAAAGCACTTTTTGAATCTGACCTTCTTTAACCCAGCCTATATACTGATCCCACTCCGCCATGATGCGTACCCAGCCATCAGCCTGTATTTCCAGCACTTCCATACGCTCGCCCAGCAATAGTTGCGATACTTGCTCTGACCGATGTGAGGGCAAAGCCCTTACCGGCATGGCAGATACAGAGCATACAGCATAGGCTAAAGTCATAGTACTAATTGTAGTGGAATAAAGGATTGGTTACTTATAAAAATAGAGCTGCAATAAATAGTATTATTACAGCTCTATCGGTATTCTTTACATTAAAAATTCAATCTTTTTTTTATGCCTATTTTTTTGTCGCTTCTTCCAGGTATTTATCCAGTGCAGCTACCATAGATGGTGCATTTGGAGCCGGCGCCTTTATGCTTAACTGCAAGCCTGCATCTTCTACCGCTTTGGATGTAGTGTTACCAAAGGCACCTATTAATGTTCCGTTCTGCGAATATTTAGGATCGTACTGCATCAAAGCATCTACACTGAACGGGCTAAAGAAAATAATGACGTCAAAGTTCTTTTCGATAACTGTGTTCAACTCGTTAGAAACTGTACGGTACATTATAGCCTCTACGAATGTAAACTTGTTCTTGATGAGTAGCGGCGACATATCATTCTTGGTATTTTCAGATACCGGAAGAATGAATTTTTCTTTGTCTTTATATTTAGCCAGCACATCCATCAATCCTTCGGCAGAGCCGTCAGCAGAGAAAAATACTTTACGCTTGCGGTATAAAATGAATTTCTGAAGATATAATGCTACAGCCTCTGTAATACAGAAATAGCGCATCTCTTGCGATACCTTAAACTTAGCCTCTTCGCAAATGCGAAAAAAGTGGTCAACAGCGTTACGACTCAGTAATATCACTGCCGAGCATTCGGCGAGGTCTATTTTTTGCCTTCTGAAATCTTTTGCGTTCAATCCTTCTACCCTTATAAAAGGGTGAAACTCCAAAGCTACATTGTACTTTCTCGCCAGGTCAAAATAAGGTGACTTATCGCTTTCGGGCTTAGGTTGTGTGATGAGTATATGCTCTATCTTCTTGTTTGCTATGGTTTTTGACTGAGATTTTACAGCTTTAGCCATTCTTGGTTGAAAAGGTTTTGTAAATTAAAATATACGATGATTACCGTCTTCAAACCTGCGTTATTAGTATAAAAGCCATCGGTACAACAGCTTTAACAACACTGCCAGGGGCAATAATTCCGAGGCGCAAAGGTACACAAAAAAATGAAACCTGCTAAAACGTGCAAAAGAACTGAATGCCGACTGCGAGCGGGCATACCTATTAAGAAAAGACAGGCCTATAATTATCAGCGAAAGAAACAAGCATACCTGCACCCACTGCCCTTGGCCCAATGCCATGATAATAGTGAAAGGCAGCAGAATTACAGACAATATTTTGTTGACCAGAAATACATTGAATGCATAGCCTTCGGTAGCCGTATCAATTTGAAATACCCAGCCTGCAAACTTCAACGAAAGATAACGCACCGAATAGATGACCATAAATGCCAATACAGCAAATGATAAAATTACCGATGGCGGATAAGTAATGGTCTGAAAATTATTACCGCTCAAATATCTTACCGCATAAAAGGCATAAACGCCTCCCGATAAGCAGAAAAAGATATTCATCCCCAGATTGGCTGCATTGTTCTGCTGCAACTGTTCTTTTAACTGCCGTGCGCTGATAGCCGTATTGCTAAAGGCTTTCAACAGATTTCTAAAATACTGCGGGTGCGCCAATCGCAGGAAAGCCAATATAGCTACCAGACTAAGCACGAGGTAAAAATCAAAAGCGCGATTGTTGTAATGCCGCGGCTGCATGATATAGTTATTAACGGGCTTGCTTTTGTAAAAATTATGATTGGCGCGAATGGCTTTTATATCGGCTGCAGAGCGCTCTTTTATAGCTGTTTCAGAAATATTATAGCCATACAACATGCGTGCAGATGCAGGCGCAGCAGGTGTGCACACGGCTATCAGCAGCAAAAAGGCTAAAAATATATTTCGGAAAAAATGTTGTTTCATATATCGGGGAAGCAAAAGTAAAATTTAAAAAACAGATATTTGCAGACTTTTTACGGAAGCTTGCTGTCAGGTTGATTATTGTATGATGCAACAGCTATCTCTTTCACTTGCTTTGTAAAAAAATCATCTATAATATATTTTGTAAAATGACTGCTTCAGAAATACGCCAGCAATTTTTAGATTTCTTCAAATCGAAAGGACATAGCATTGTACCATCTGCTCCCATTGTAATTAAAAACGATCCTACCCTGCTATTTACCAACGCGGGTATGAATCAATTTAAAGACTATTTTTTGGGTAATAAAGAGGCGAAAGACAAACGCGTAGCAGACACTCAAAAATGCCTGCGCGTAAGCGGCAAGCACAACGACCTGGAAGAAGTAGGTGTAGATACTTACCATCACACCATGTTTGAAATGCTGGGTAACTGGAGCTTTGGCGACTATTTCAAAAAAGAAGCTATTGCATGGAGCTGGGAGTTGCTGACCGATGTATACAAAATAGACAAAGACAGGCTATATGTAACCGTATTTGAGGGCGATAAAAAAGAGAACCTGCCATTTGACAGTGAGGCTTATAACGAATGGAAAAAATGGATTGCAGAAGACCGCATTCTCAAAGGCAATAAGAAAGACAACTTCTGGGAAATGGGCGATACCGGCCCATGCGGACCATGTAGTGAAATACATGTGGACTGCCGTACAGCCGAAGAGCGCAGCAAGGTAGATGGCGCAACGCTTGTAAATAACGACCATCCGCAGGTAATCGAAATATGGAACAATGTATTCATGCAGTTCAATCGAGTATGGGACAACAAACCAGAATTTGATATTTGGGATAAAGCAAACAATACTTTAGATAATTACAAAAAGGAAAGGGGAGCTAAAATAGTCGAGTTCACTAAATTAGCAGACCTACCTGCAACGCACGTTGATACTGGTATGGGCTTTGAGCGATTGGTGCGTGTGCTTCAACAAAAAACATCTAACTACGATACCGATGTTTTCTCCGGCACTATAAAACTCACAGAGGAAATTACCGGCAAAAAATACGATTACTCTGATAGCAAACAAGCTGTAGCGTTCCGCGTGCTGGCCGATCATATTCGTGCTATTTCATTCACTATTGCTGATGGTCAATTGCCCTCTAATACAGGCGCGGGTTATGTAATACGTCGTATTTTACGCAGAGCGGTACGTTACTATTATTCTTATCTCGATTTCAAAACGCCACTGTTGCATCAATTGCTGCCACACATTTCAGCGCAGTTCGAGCAGGTATTTCCAGAGCTATTTCTTCAGAAAGATTTTGTTGCAAAAGTGATTCGCGAAGAAGAAGAATCATTCCTGAAAACACTGGAAAAAGGTATCAAAAGATTTGAAGAATATTATGCTACCAAAATAGCCGAGCTGGAAGCCAATCCTGCCAACAGCAGCACAGTATTGGGCACTACCACGCAAGATGTGATGGACAGCATCAGCCGCCAGCAAGCAAGACAAGTAGTAGTAGAGGGGAAATTTGCATTTGAATTAAATGATACTTACGGCTTTCCACTCGATCTAACCAGCCTGATGGCGCAGGAAGTAAATGCAGTTGTAGACGAAGTTGGATTTGAAGTGGAGATGCAGCAACAGAAGAACAGAAGCCGCGCTGCCACTGTGGTTGATACCGAAGACTGGGTAACGATAAATGAAGTTGAATCTACGTCGTTTCAAGGTTATGACGACTTATTGATTCATACCAAACTGGCACGCTACAGAAAGGTAAAAGCTAAAGGTAAAGAACAGTACCAATTGGTATTAGAAACCACACCTTTCTATGCTGAAAGTGGCGGCCAGGTGGGCGATACTGGTGTTTTGATTTTTGGCGAAGAAGAAATAGCTGTTACAGATACTAAGAAAGAAAACAACTTAACCATCCATTTTACTGATAAGCTTCCTAATGATTTAACACAGGACGTAACAGCCAAAGTTGATTTGGAGCGTCGTATGCTTACAAGCTATAATCATACGGCTACCCATTTGCTACATGCCGCACTGCGCCAGGTTTTAGGCACGCACGTTGCGCAAAAAGGCTCATTGGTAAATGGCAATATGTTGCGCTTCGACTTTTCGCATTTTGCTAAGATGACAGAAGAAGAAATCCGTACGGTAGAGAATATCATCAATACTAAAATCAGGGAAAATATTCCGGTTGTCATTAAAGAAATGTCGAAAGAAGAAGCGGTAGCGATGGGTGCTATGGCTTTATTTGGCGAGAAATATGGCGACACGGTACGTACTGTAATCATTGACCCTAATTATAGCATAGAGCTTTGCGGTGGTACGCATGTTGGGCATACCGGTATGATAGGTGTATGTGCTATTATTGCTGAAAGTGCTGTGGCTGCCGGCGTTCGCCGTATTGAAGCTTTGACCGGACCATCGGCTATTCTCTATTTTGCAGATAAAGTTGCACAAAGCAAAAGCATTACCGAACTGCTGAAAGCAAAAGACCCGCTGAAAGCCGTAGAGAAATTAATTGAAGAAAAAGCGGCGCTTGAAAAGCGTATTGAAAGCATGGAAGCGCGCCAATTGGTGGGCGTAAGAAACGAGCTGTTGCAAAAGGATGAGCTGATTAATATCACTACTGATAAAGGCCAGGAATTTGCTATTAATTTCATTGGTGATGTGGTAGAAGTAAGCAATCCTGATGCGCTGAAAAAGCTGTGCTTCGATATGAAAAATCATCTGCGCGATCACGTAATCGTATTGGGTGCTAATATTGGTGGAAAGCCATTTATAGCCATTGCCATCAGCGATACAGTAGCTGCTGCTACTGCATTTGACGCAGGTAAGATGATAAAAGAAACGGTCGCACCACTTATAAAGGGCGGCGGCGGCGGACAAAAAACGCTGGCTACAGCCGGCGGACAAGATGCCGGAAGAATCAATGACGCTATTGCAGCGGTGAAAGCCTTGATTCGCTAATTGTCAACAGATTAGCCTTTCGGCGGTTGATTCAGCGTGAAAAATACTTTAGTAAATAACTTTTGTGACAGTATTTTTACATGAAATTAATTTGATAACATTTGTTACTTTATTACTTTTGCAACGATTTTAAATCATTGTTCACTATAAAAACTTGAATTGTGGCGTACGATAACAACCGAAACTACGAAGAAAAACGTAACACAGAAAGCTTGTTCAGCAAGCGCATTAAAGCGGGTAAAAGAAGAACTTATTTTTTTGATGTAAGAGAGACTCGTGGAAGCGATTACTTCATAACCATCACAGAGAGCAAAAAACGTTTCAATGATGATGGCTACGACCGTCACAAAATGTTTCTGTATAAAGAAGACTTCAATAAATTTTTGGCTGCACTTACCGATACAATCAATTTTGTGAAGACCGACCTGATGCCTGACTTTGATTTTGATGCATTCAACCACGACGAAAGCGAAGAGCGCGAATACACAGGTTCTTACGACAACAATACTGTAGCTGCTGTTGCAGAAGTTGAAGAAAGTGCTACCGTAATTGCTGCTTCTGCTGTGTCTAACGAAATAGCTGATACTACCACCGCAGTTGACGACTGGAAAATGTAATTGCTGAAAAACGACCTATTTTTACAATATCGAAAATCCCCCGCATTTAATTGTCGGGGGATTTTTTATTGCTGGTAGTTTGGATTACTATTTTAGAAAATAGGCAACAGCCAGCGCATAACCCTCCAGTCCCAGTCCGGCTATTACACCTTTGCATTGAGCGGCAGTGTAAGAATGTTGTCTGTATTGCTCTCTCGCATGAATATTAGAAATATGCACTTCTACAACCGGTGTAGTAATAGCGGCTATTGTATCTGCCAGTGCGATACTGGCATGTGAATAGGCTGCCGCGTTTAGTATAATACCATCTGTAAGGCCGCTTACCTGCTGTAACTTATCAATCAGGGCTCCTTCATGGTTACTTTGAAAATAGTCGAAAGAAACGACAGGAAAGCGCGTTTTCAATATCGCGAAAAAATCTTCGAAAGATTGATTGCCGTAGATTTCTGGTTCGCGCGTTCCTAATAGGTTGAGGTTAGGTCCGTTGATGATAGTAATGTGCATAGAAAAGTCTAAAAATTAGAAAACCTATTAATATAATAAAGGCGATCATACTCAATAGGAATTACAAGTTCGTTTCGAACTGTTACAACGCCAAATTTCCCGCCAAGCCTGACAACAACCAAGCCCGGATACTCCTTTAAATCAAAAATCTTGTCATAATAATAGTCAATAAGTAGATGTCCGCCGGATGCTCTCAACCTCTGTTTTCCTTCACTTTCCTCTAAAAAGAAGTTGTCATTTCGAAATATAGCGTTTGCTGTTGCACTCATAAGAGTCACAAATGAATAAAGTTGATTTTCTAAAGCAGTCAAATTATTAGATTTATTAATACGACTCCCTTTATTATCAATAAAAAAAGTATCTAATCCTTTTATGACCCTTGCTTTTTCCTCATAGAATGGGCTAACCTGATTGTAAATATGATCTATAACCTTTTTTCCTTGTCTATTATAAAAACCGAACTTACCTTCTCGTTCAACGCCGATTAAACTCTCCTTTGACGAAACTTGCTTTAATGAAGAAATATTCTTCAATTCCTTGAATGGTTGACCATTTTCATCAAAAATATTGAAATGTTTAGCGTCATGCTCTCTTACAACTAACCAGTTCCATGTATTACAATAGGCCCAATCAACCGTCCTTTTGAATATTTTTTTTCCGTTCTCTTTAAAAAGAAAATACCTTGTGACTGTACTATCTTTAAGAGTCGTGCTATCTTTTATCCCCGCCATGTAAATCGCAGGAGCGCGCTCATCCTTATTTTTATTTTGAGCCAGCAAACAGCTATGGAATGCTAAAAATAGCATTGTAGATAATATTAATCTCACAGGAAGAAAGTTAAATGAAATAGGAGAGCCATCATTAAGTGGCTCTCCTACAAAAATATTAATTTACTCCGTAAAAACTGCTATAATTAAGCAACTTCAACGTCAGCACCAGCTTCTTTCAATTTGCCAGCGATATCATCCGCTTCAGCTTTAGAGATTTTCTCTTTAACTGCTTTTGGAGCACCGTCAACTAATTCTTTTGCTTCTTTCAGTCCAAGACCAGTAAGGTCTTTAACAATTTTCACAACGTTCAATTTAGAAGCACCTGCGCCTTTCAAGATTACGTCAAATTCAGTTTTTTCTGCAGCTGCTGCTGGGCCATCGCCACCACCAGATACTACTACTGCTGCTGCTGCTGGTTCGATACCGTATTCAGCTTTCAGTACGTCTGCAAGTTCCTGTACTTCTTTAACAGTCAGGTTTACTAATGATTCGGCTAATGATTTTACGTCTGCCATTGTTATTAATTTTAATAATGTTTTAAAAATTGTTTTTTATATATCGACTTGGAAGCCATTTTAATTTGCCAATCCGAAGATTAGCTGATTTGCTAATTCGATGATTAGCTGATTGGTTGACTCATCTGCTATAAATAGCCTATATCTACCAATTTGTTGAACTATTCTGCAGCAGGTGTTTCTGGAGCATCAGTAGCTGGTGCTTCTGGTGCTGCCGGAGCTTCAGGTGCTGTTTCTTCAGGAGTTGCTTCACCACCATCTGCATCTCTGTTCTGAAGAGCAGAGATTACGCGGCTGATTGGAGATTGCAACAATCCGATAACTTCACCGATAAGTTCATTTTTAGTTTTGATATTTTTCAGGTTAGTCAATTGACTGTCGCCTACAAAAAGATCTTCACCAATAAATGCTGCTTTCAGTTCTGGTCTTTCGCCTTTAGCTTCTTTACGGAAAGAGCTGATGATTACTGCAGGCTCTTTTGGAGACTCAGAAAACATCAGGGCAGTTACGCCGTGTAATGAATCAAAAACGCCGGCATATTTTTCGCTGTTGATGCTCTCAAGTGCCTTTTTGATTAAAGTGTTTTTAGCAACTTTCAATTCTACATTCTTCTCGAAGCATGTTTTACGCAATTGATTGATTTGCGCAACAGTAAGAGATTCAGTATTGGTAACATAAAAGTTACTGTACTGAGAGAATTTATCTTTTAAAAGCTCAATCGCTTCTGATTTTTGAGCAGGTGTCATTATTTAAAGTTTTAACCCTTTCGGGGGATGTTTTTACAATATCGTTTTCACTTTTGGTGCTTAGTTAGCCACCGATTTTGTATCAATTGCCAAACCTGGGCTCATCGTAGCAGCCATGCTCACACCTTTTACGTAAGTACCTTTAGCAGTAGCCGGTTTCATACGGATCAATGTGTTGATAAGTTCCTGAGCGTTTTCAGCAATTTTGGTTGGTTCAAAAGATACACGGCCGATGGAAGCGTGAATGATACCGGCTTTGTCCACTTTGAAAGCAATTTTACCACCTTTTACGTCGTTTACAGCGCCTGCTACATCGTTAGTAACAGTACCTGTTTTAGGGTTTGGCATCAGGTTACGAGGTCCTAATACTTTACCTAATTTACCAATCTTAGGCATTACAGATGGTGTTGCAACGATTACGTCAACATCAGTCCATCCACCTTCGATTTTTTGGATAAATTCGTCCAGACCAACGAAATCAGCACCGGCAGCTTTTGCTTCTGCTTCTTTATCAGCAGGGCAAAGTACCAATACAGTTTTAGTTTTACCGGTACCATGTGGCAATGTAACGGTGCCACGCAGTGCCTGGTCTGCTTTTTTAGGGTCGATACCCAGGCGGATGTGTACATCTACTGAGCTATCGAATTTTGTGCAGTTAATTTCTTTTACCAACTGAGATGCCTCAGCAAGGGTATAAGTTTTATTTTTATCAAGTTTAGCTTCTACAGCTTTTCTCTTTTTATTTAAAGATGCCATTGCAACAAGTGTTTAAAATAATGTGAACCAATAGGGATTAATTTTGCCAAGGCGCATTACCGTCAACAGTAAGGCCCATGCTACGCGCAGTGCCGGCAACCATTCTCATGGCGCTTTCTACTGTAAAACAGTTAAGGTCAGCCATTTTATCTTTGGCAATTTCCTCAACCTGACCCCAGGTTACTTTACCCACTTTGTTACGGTTAGGCTCTTTAGATCCGTTTTTAATTTTAGCCGCTTCCATCAACTGTACAGCCGCAGGAGGGGTTTTAATTACGAATTCAAAAGACTTGTCGCTATAAACAGTGATGAGAACAGGCAATACTTTACCTGGTTTGTCTTGAGTACGAGCGTTAAATTGTTTGCAGAATTCCATGATGTTTACACCTTTGGAACCTAACGCTGGACCGATTGGCGGCGCCGGATTGGCAGCACCACCCTTGCATTGGAGCTTTACATAGCCCGAAATTTCTTTAGCCATTGCTTTAATTTTTGGTATTAACGAGTTGTGAAAAAATCTCTCCCAAATCAATAATATGATAAGAGCGTCTTAAATGAGCGTGCAAAAGTAACACATTTTCAAATAAAAAAAAGAAAAAAAAGAAATTTAGCAGGAAAATGAAGTAAAACGGAAAAATGACCGTATTTTTGGGACAAATTTCAGAAAGGCATGAAAAAGGAAAATAGCGCTAAAAAAGCAACAGCACCATCAATTGCCGAAGAACCTCTAATGGCATATCAGGCAGCGGCACCACATAATAATGCCATTGCTATGATGGGCATGCAGAAAAATACCCGTTTTAAAGAAATTCAAAACGATAATGATTTTATTGAAGTCATCAGAGAGGGCATTCCCAAAGAGGCCATGAATAACTTAATGGCACTCGCCGAAATATCCCTCCAGGAAATGTCGGACATCACTCATATCTCTGACAGAACGCTGCGCCGCTACGAAAGCAAAGACAAATTACCCCAGGAGCAGTCAGAAAGGGTAATAGAGCTGGCCAGGCTATACAGCCGCGGCAGCGAGGTATTTGGCGGTCTGGGTAATTTTAAAGAATGGATGAGCAGCAAGCTGATGCCTTTGGGTGGTAAAAAGCCCAAAGAGTTTCTGGATACATCGCTCGGCATCGATTTATTAATGAAAGAGCTGGGTCGTATCGAACACGGTATTTTCGCCTGATTGGCTATTGCTTACCCTATTTTTTGCGCAGCATAATGACAGTATACAGAATAAGCAGTTGCAGATTTATTGAAGACATATCTGGCTACGGAGCATTTTTGTACGGTGGCCGCTGGAATAGCGAGGGCGTGCACATGCTCTATACTGCCAGTAACCTTTCGCTGGCGATGCTGGAGTCGCTGGTGCATTTTGGTGGACGCATCATGGGCAGCTATTGCAGAATAGCCTTGCAAATACCCGATACCTCTATTTTAAAAATAACAGAGAAAGACCTGCCCGAAAACTGGCGTGACACGCCTGCACCCGACGTACTGAAAAAAGTAGGCGACGATTTTGCCAGAGAGGGAAAATACCTCACACTGAGCATTCCCTCAGTGATAGTGCCTGATGAGTGCAACTATTTAATTAATCCTTTACATCCTGATTTTAAGAAAGTAAAAATTATGACACGCAGCCTTGTTACATTTGATGATAGATTGATTGGGAGGAGTTAGGTAAGGCATTTTCAAAAAAAATAAATATGGCAGTACTCAGCATCAACAATATCTCCAAATCTTACGGCAGCGTGCGCGCGCTTAATGGCGTATCGTTTGACGTGCCGGAGGGCAGCGTGTTTGGCGTGCTTGGCCCGAACGGTAGTGGTAAGACTACTTTATTAGGCATACTATTAAATGTATTGCGCAGCAACGGCGGCGATTTTTCTTGGTTTAATAATATGAAACCACATGACGCCCGCAAGCATATAGGCTCGCTGCTGGAAACGCCTAATTTTTACCACTATTTATCTGCGGTAAAAAATCTGGAAATAACAGCACGCATCAAAAATAAAAGCACGCAAGATATAGACCGTGTGCTGGATATTGTGCGACTTACTGCACGCAAAGATTCAAAATTCAGCACCTATTCTCTGGGCATGAAACAGCGGCTGGCGATAGCCAATGCACTTTTGGGCAAGCCTAAAGTACTGTTGCTGGATGAGCCTACCAACGGATTGGATCCGGAGGGCATTGCAGAGATAAGAGAACTGATATTGCAACTCAACCAACAAGGCATTACTGTAATTATGGCGAGCCATTTGCTGGATGAAGTAGAAAAAGTATGTAACCACGTGGCAGTGCTCAAAAAAGGCGAATTGCTTTTGTCGGGCGATGTACAAAGCGTTTTCCAAAGTGAAGACCAATTGGAAATAGGCGCATCAGACATTATTGCACTCAAAAATATAATTATTCAAATGCCGGGCGTCAAAGAAGTAACAACCGGCCACAACCTGCTTCGGCTCACGCTTGCAGACGACCTGACACCTTTCGATGTCAATCGCTTTTGTTTTGAAAAAGGCATCACACTGCATCACTTAAACCTTCGTAAAAAGAGCCTCGAATCTAAATTCATGGAGCTTACTAAAACAATCAATCCTGAATAATATGGGCAAACTACTTAAAATCGAATGGCTTAAAATAAAAGGCTTTGCTACATTCTGGATTATCATTGGGCTATTTGCTACCCTACTACCACTATTTGCTTATCAGTTGAGCAATGGCAGTATGAACATGGGCAACCAGCAGCCAGGCATGGCTTTTGCTAATTATACGTTTCCATCTGTATATAGCCACTTCCCTTTCTGGGCAAGCATTTTCGTGGTATTTATAGGCTTTGTCATCATCATTCTTATTACCAATGAATACAGGTATAAAACCAATCGCCAAAACCTGATTGACGGCTGGACGCGCTTACAGGTGCTGCATGCCAAATGCCTGGTAATATTACTGCTTGCAATCGCTACCACTATTTACACCGGCATTTGGTGTATCATATTTGGCGGGGCTTACAGCAATAGCGGCTTTACTTTTTGGACGGCAGATATAGAAAAGCTGGGCTATTTCTTTATCCTTTGCCTTAACTATTATGGCTTTGCCATGATGTTATCCTTTCTTGTAAAAAGAAGCGGACTTGCAATCGGTATCTACATGATATACATTTTGATATTTGAAAACATAGCCCGCGAATACCTGAACTGGCAATTTAAAGGCACATTCGCCGGCAGATTTTTACCGACACAATCGAGTGATGAATTAGTACCATTCCCGCTATTTCAAGCGCCAGATATGTCGGGCATGAATGCAACGCCGCCCACAGCGCAAACTTATCTGATTGCATCATTGGTCTATATTTCACTTTATTATATCATTGCGCGTGCCCGCTTATTAAAATCTGATTGGTAGTTTTGCCATTCAATAGCTCAACAAATGTCTTCAACCACCTACGAACCAATAATACTTGTAACTAATGATGACGGCGTAACGGCGCCGGGTATCCGCAGCCTTATTGAAGCCGTGCAGGATTTAGGCAAAGTAATTGTGGTAGCGCCCGACAGTCCGCAATCGGGCATGGGGCACGCTGTATCTATTACCAAGCCGCTACGCCTCGACCGGGTAGATGTATTTGATGATTTGAATATTGAGGCATGGCAAAGTAGTGGCACGCCGGTAGATTGCGTAAAATTAGCACATGATGTGGTGCTGCATCGCAAGCCGGACTTATGTGTGAGTGGTATTAATCACGGCTCTAATGCCTCGATAAATGTAATATACTCCGGTACGATGAGTGCGGCCATGGAAGCGGCTATTGAGGGTATTCCATCCGCAGGATTTTCTTTGCAGGATTTCAACTTTGATGCTGATTTTTCTGTTGCTAAAAAAGTAGCACGCGATGTGGTGCAGCGTATGCTGCAAGAGCGCATGCCCGATAATTTTTTGTTGAACGTGAATATCCCAAAAGTTACAGCAGAAAATTTTAAAGGCACTAAAATCTGTCGTCAGGCTGATGCCCGCTGGGCGGAAAACTTTGAACACCGGAAAGACCCGCGTGGCCGTGCCTATTACTGGATGACCGGTAAGTTTGAAAACCGCGACCAGGGCGAGGATACCGACATTGCTGCATTAAACGCAGGCTATGCTTCCATCGTTCCGGTGCGCTTCGACCTTACAGATGAGCACATGAAAAGATGGCTGGAAAACAAATGGAAATAATAGAATAAATCTGCATCAATGCGCACCATCATTTGCCTCGTTATCTCTAATTGTTTTATGACCTACGCTTGGTATGGTCATCTTAAAAAAGACACAAGCGATACGCCTTTGCTTAAGCTGATATTAATTAGCTGGGGCATCGCTTTTTTCGAATACGTTTTCATGGTACCGGCCAATAACAAATTTGGCAAGCTCGAGGGTTTCAGCCCTTTTCAACTAAAGACAGTGCAAGAAGTTATTTCGCTATCCGTATTCTTTCTCTTTGCCCTATTCTTTCTTAAAGAGCCTATTAAATGGAACTATATTGTTTCATTTTTATTTATCATAGGCGCTGTGTACTTTATGTTTTTGCCTAACGGCAAATCGTAGTTCATTTGTTGTGCATTTGCTATTTATCTATTTTTTGTACTGCATTGAAAGCCAGCTTGGCTATATTTGTATAAATCAAAAATAGCGATGCGGCAAGGCGCTATCAACACAGCCAAAACAGCAACACATTCATGAACAGAATATTCTTTGCATTACTTTTATGTACCTCGTTTATTTTTCAAAATAGCACACAGGCACAAACATCTTTCTACTCACGCGAGCAGAAATTTAGCTACCAGAATGGCGACTTCAATATCGTAGGTCGTAGTGGCGACAGGCTCTACACCTATCGTGCTTCCAGCGAGGGCTTTTTTCTGGATGGCTTTGATGATTCTATGCGCTTGAAAGCGACAATCGCATTGGACTTTTTTCCAAAGAAAATTTATGATACTAAATTCATCACTTACAACGACCGCATCATCGTTTTGTACCAAGCAATGGAGCGCAACAATGTGCTGCAATACGCTGCTATATTGGATGGTCGTGCCAGACTGATGCAAAAGCCAATTGTATTAGACTCGGCAAAAGTTGGCTGGATGTCGTCTAAGCGGGAGTATTTTTCCTCTGCTGTTTCAGAAGATAAAAGTAAAATAGCGGTGATTGGCATTGGAGGAAAAAATACTACAGCAGAATTTAAAACCATTCTCTTCAATAGCGATTTACAAATTATCAACCGCAAAGCCTCAGCAGCACGTGCTGAAAATGATTTATCATTAGGTCAGATTTTGCTGGACAATAGTGGCGTGTTGTACATGTCTGCCTATTCTCAATCGGGCGGACGCGACTACATAAATGAAGCAGCTATATTGACGCTACCGCTTGACAAGAGCGAGTTTCAGCGTATTGTATTGCCACTGCAAGGTAATTTTCTTTCGGGCGTGCATCTTAAGCTGGACAATCAAAACAAGGTATGCTATATAGGCGGGTTTTACTCTGCTAAAAAAACAGGCAATATAGATGGCATTGCTTATGGCTCTTTTGCGCAGGGCAGCGATGTTGCTGGCATATTCAAATTATTGCCGGCTGATGAGCAGTTGCGCAATTACACGGGCGAGAAGAATACAAAAAAAGCATTGAATGATTTTGAAGCCAAAAACATCATTGTAAAAAATGATGGCGGCTTTATTCTGGTTGCTGAAAAATATTATGTAACCACGCGCAACTCCTACTATGGCAATGGTTACGGCTATTATTCGGGCTATTATGGTTCTTTCGCAAATCCTACTATTCGCGAATATAACTACGGCGACATCATGGCACTGAGCTATAATGCTGCGGGCGAATTAGCCTGGAAAAATTTTGTAAGAAAAGAGCAATATTCGCAGGAAGATGGCGGTATGTTTTCCTCTTATGGAATGATTAATAGCGGCGCGTCATTGGTATTTATATACAATGATTTCAATAGCCGATCTTCGAGCTTGCAGCTTGCTGCACTTGACATTGAGGGCAATTTACAAATGAGCAAAATGAATGACGATGGCATGCGTGCCGATTGGATTCCAAGAGCAGGCAAACAAACGGATGCAGCAGAGATAGTCATACCAATGCTACGCAACAACAATATCAGTTTTGTAAAAGTGAATTTCTAAGCATAAAAAAAATCCGGCAAAGCCGGATTTTTTTTATGGGTAATGGTGCAAAAAATAGTTGGTGTTAAATTGGCTTAAAAGGCCTTTATTAGCGCTGTAAATCAGAAGAGGACTCAAGCGCTGCTGGAGAGCAACTTGACAGCAATATGATTTACCACGAA
>PJTT01000507.1_pt1 | contig 26503 bp, 23 predicted proteins | sample 1512261 | NCBI WGS metagenome assembly PJTT01 (sample SAMN08177685, study PRJNA422409) | Soil metagenome, whole genome shotgun sequencing project. | isolation source: Soil (2) enriched on wood chips | place: USA: Madison | collected 2015-01-15
AGGAATTGCCAGGTACGAACAGCAATTAAAACAAAGGGAACAAAGAATATTACAAAAGCTGGCATCAAAACACGGATTAAAGGTAGTTGAAATACAACAACTTAAATGATATGTCATTGGCAGTATGCCGGTTATGTGGGTATGATTGGCAACTGTATGCTCGCAATAGCCTTGGCAATCCACATGAAAGAACTGTGGAGCACTAAGCAAGTTAACAATAATTCGAGGTCTGCTATTTTTGACAATTAGTACTATTCCCTCTGTTAATTTTCCTTTACCACACGCTTTTTGCCTATTTATACTATAATTTTATATCATAAATAAAAAGGCAATGTCTCCATTCGACTTTTACCCAACGCTTGAAAACAAACGAGCATTGCTGCGCCCGCTTAAAGCAAGCGACCAGGAGCTTCTGGCCCAAATAGCCCTTAACGAACAGGAATTATGGCGCTTTACCGCTACGCTTATCGATAGCCCCGAAGCGCTGCAGGCCTATTTTGAAACCGCCCTTAGCGAACGGGAACAAGGCCTTTCCATTCCGTTTTTGATTTTTGACAAAGAAAAAAATAAGCCCGCTGGTTGCACCCGCTTTATGCAGCCTAATGCGCAGCACAGGCGCGTAGAAATAGGCTGGACCTGGCTGGGTCGCGAGTTTCAAGGCTCGGGACTCAACAAGGCGATGAAATACCTGCTACTCCAGCATGCCTTCGAGACGATGGGCATGAATCGGGTAGAACTCAAAACGAGTGAACTTAACACGCCATCGCGCAATGCCATCGCCAGCATCGGCGCCGTGCAAGAGGGTATTTTGCGCAGCCACATGATTAACGATGATGGCACCGTGCGCAATACTGTCTATTTCAGCATTATTAAAGAAGAGTGGCCTTCTGTAAAAGAGCGCATCTTCCAAAAGCATTTACATAAATGGTATTAAGCCGGCAACGGGTTTCGCTTTACGGCAGCTTGTATTTTACCTGATGTCATAATATTGTAAGGCTCGTATTTTTGCCTAACTTTGTGGGATGAATGTCCGCGAAATAGAACAGCTGATACCGGCAGGCTTTGCTGATAACTCACGCGTGTGGGTATATCAAAGCAGCCGCCCGATGAGCGAAAAAGAAGAGCTGGAAATCAACGAGCAATTGCAACAGTTTTACATGCAGTGGCAGGCACATGGCGCACCGGTTAAGGGTTGGGCTAAGTTGCTGTTCAGGCGTTTTATAGTAATGATTGCTGATGAAACAGATGTAACCGTAAGTGGCTGTAGTACAGATAGTTCGGTGCGCATTATCAAGAGCATCGAGCGCCAGTACGAGGTTAATATGTTTGACCGTCTTTCAATTACTTTTTTGGTCAAAGACCAGCCAGAGGTATTGCCGCTGGGTCAGGTGCAGTACGCGATTGACAAAGGCTATATTAATGCAGATACTCTTTTGTTCAACAATTTAGTGGAGACAAAGAAAGAATTGCTTGAGAATTGGCTGCAGCCTTTGGGGAATAGCTGGTTAAAAGGCAGGGTTTCACTACCGGCAAATGCCTGATTTTAATTTTAAATAAAGCCTGAAAACGTGTAGTGGTCAGGCTATTTTATATTTTCGTGCCTCCGGCAAATATTTTTGCCTGATAAAAATAATTTCAAAACCCCGAATGATACTTTCAGACCTGCGTATTCTTGAAGAGATAAAGAAAGGTACCATTGTAATAGAACCATACGACCGCCAGTTTTTAGGCAGTAATTCCTACGATGTTCATTTGGGAAAGCATTTAGCTGTTTATCAGGATAAGATTCTGGATGCACGCAAGCACAACGAAATTACCCATTTCGATATTCCTGCCGAGGGCTATGTGTTGCAGCCGGGTGTATTATATCTGGGCGTTACCGAGGAATATACCGAAACACATGCGCATGTGCCTTTTCTGGAAGGTAAGTCCTCAACCGGCCGCTTAGGCATTGATATACATGCTACTGCGGGCAAGGGCGATGTAGGTTTTTGCAATACCTGGACATTGGAAATCAGTTGCGTACATCCGGTAAGAATTTATGCAGGTATGCCAATCGGGCAGCTCATTTATTTCCCTGTTGATGGGGAGGTAGAAAACAAATACAATACCAAGACAAATGCTAAATATACCAGCCGCACGGTGCGTCCGGTAGAAAGTATGATGTGGAAGAATGAATTTTAGTATTTAAACCAAGAAATTTTTTACAATCTTATTACATTTGCATCATCATGCTTTTACTGTCAATTGATTGGATTTTTATCATAGAGAAAGTTGCACTCATTCTTATCATCATACTTTCCTCCTTTGGTGTAGCAGCTTATGCTACCTGGGGCGAGCGTAAAGTGGCGGCTATTATGCAAGACCGTATTGGTCCTGCGCGTGCGGGTAAGTGGGGTTTGCTACAGCCACTGGCTGATGGTGGAAAGCTTTTTTTTAAAGAAGAAATAGTACCGGATCGCTCTACAAAGTGGCTATTTATACTCGCGCCCGGCATGTTTATGGTTACTGCGCTTATGACGAGTGCTGTTATTCCATGGGGACCTGATTTTACAATAGGTACGGGTGCAGATATGCGCAACATTTCGCTGCAAGTTGCTGATGTTAACATTGGTATCTTGTTTATTTTCGGTGTTGTAAGCCTTGGTGTGTATGGTATTATGTTGGGTGGATGGGCTTCAAATAATAAATTTTCGCTGCTGAGTAGTATTCGTGCAGCTTCTCAATCTATATCTTACGAATTGGCGATGGGGCTAAGCCTTATTGCTTTATTGATGTTGACCGGCTCTTTAAGCATGCGCACTATTGTTGATCAGCAACATGGTTTTTGGGCAGATGGCTGGTTTACCTGGAATGTATTTAAGCAACCATTGGGCTTTTTAGTATTTTTCACATGTTCCCTTGCGGAGCTGAACCGTGCACCATTTGACATGCCGGAGAGTGAAAGTGAATTGAACATGGGTTACCATCAGGAATATTCTTCCATGAAACTGGGTCTATTCTTGTTTGCAGAGTATATCAATATGTTTATCAGTTCGGCGGTATTGGCAGCGCTATTTTTTGGCGGCTACAATTTCCCGTGGATGGATGATGTACAGGCGGCGGTACCAAGTGGTATTTTCAGCCTGATTTGCGTAACGGTGTTCATGGCAAAAGTGGTAGGATTTATACTCTTTATCATGTTCCTGCGCTGGACATTGCCGCGTTTCCGTTTTGACCAGTTATTAAATTTAGGCTGGAAAAAACTGATTCCATTGGCATTGATTAATATGGTAATAACAGGTTTCGTTATTCTTTATTTTTTTAATAAATAGAGCATGAATATCAGGAACAGAATAATAGCTACAATCGCAGTTGACACAATACTATTCTTAGTTGGCGGCTTGATTTTATTATTCTGGCTTGAAAATATAGGCTCGCAGATTTTTTTTGGGCTCATGGCGGCATTCAACTGCTGGAGCATCTTCAAAAACATAAAAAAATTGCGCAAGCTGTCGCATGAAAATTACAACAGCATTGCTCATACAGATAATTAAAGGTTCGGAGGAAAAGATATGCAACTAACGAAAAGAGCCGCAGCGGTGGACAGAAGTCCGATGACGCTGGCAGAAAAAATATACATCCCCTCTATTATGAAGGGACTCAGCATAACCGTAGGCCATATTTTTAAGAAAAAAGCAACGGTAAGCTACCCGGAAGTAAAGCGTCCGTTCAGTCCGGTATTTCGCGGATTGCACGTATTGAACAGAGATGAAGAGGGTCGCGAAAAATGTACTGCCTGCGGATTGTGCGCATTGGCTTGTCCGGCTGAGGCGATTACCATGGAAGCCGCAGAGCGCAAGCCCGATGAAAAACATCTGTATCGTGAGGAAAAATACGCTGCTAAGTATGAAATAAACATGCTGCGTTGTATTTTTTGCGGCAATTGCGAGGAGGCGTGCCCTAAAGATGCGGTGTACATGAGCGAAACTGTAATGCCTGCGAATTATACCCGCAAGTATTTTATTTACAAAAAAGAAGACATGTTGATTACCGACGAGCAAATTGCGAAGCGTAAAGCAACAGGGAAAGGATAAGTATTAAGTAAAAATTCAAAAGTTAACAGTCAAAATATAGAAATCAAAAGTCAAAAGTCAAAAGTCAAAATAGCCATAATCATTAATTAGTCTATTTGTTATCGCCATCTTTTGCATTTTGCCTTTTTAATTTTTAATTAAAGGATGAGTTTACACGAAATATTGTTTTGGTTTTTATCCGCGATGGCAGTAGGCTGCGCGCTGGGTGTTATTCTCAGTCGCAATCCGGTCAAGAGCGTATTGTTTCTGATTGCTACGTTTTTTGCTATTTCCGGCCATTATGTATTGATGAATGCGCAGTTTCTCGCAGTCGTTAATATAATAGTGTATGCAGGAGCTATCATGGTGCTATTTCTGTTCGTTATCATGTTGATGAACCTGAACGCCGATGCCGAACCGCAAAAGAGCCGATTGGTACAATTAGCTGCCGCTGTAAGTGGCGGAGCATTGTTTCTGGTAATTATAGCTGCTTTGCGCCAGGTGGATCTTAATAATACAGAGCCTATCACAGGCGAGGGCGAAATAGGCCTTATCCATCATTTGGGTATGGTATTGTTTAAAGACTATGTGTTGCCATTTGAGTTGAGCAGCGTATTATTTTTGAGCGCAATGGTGGGCGCCATGGTATTGGGCAAGAAAGAAGAAGCCGCTGCGCAAGCATAGGTTATTCTTTATCAGCCTTATAGTAAATTATTATTACAATAAAACTTAAGAGACGTGCCAATAAAATATTACCTTTTTCTAAGCCTTGCTTTGTTCGCCATTGGTGTGATGGGCGTGCTGATGCGCCGTAATGCAATTATCGTGTTTATGTGTATCGAGTTGATGTTGAATGCCGTCAATTTACTGATGGTAGCTTTCAGCAAAATGTATGGCAATGCTGATGCGCAGCTATTTGTGTTTTTCATAATGGTGGTGGCAGCAGCTGAGGTGGCTGTAGGTTTGGCTATTATTGTGATGGTGTATCGAAAAGTCCATTCGGTCGATATCAACATACTCAACCGGTTGAAACATTAGGCAATTGCAATGCTGGTTTTTGAAATCACACTTTGTGATATCAAGTTGAAAACCGCCTTAGTTTTATTTACAAATTAGCATCATAGTGTCCGCTTTCTGCGCGTAATACATAATAACAGATGAAAGATTTAGTTTACTTAGTTCCGATGTTCCCATTGATTGGTTTCCTTATTAATGGTCTTTTTTGGAAATCAATGCCTAAAAAAGTTGCCGGCGTGCTGGGAAGCGCGACTATTTTGGCTTCGTTTGCGGTATCATTGGGCATTTTCTTTGAAGTAAAAGCTAATCCCGGCGCGGCTGGCGTCGTTCATTTGTTTGATTTTATTCGCTCCGGTACGGTGCACATTCCATTTGCCTTTCAGGTAGATGAACTTTCGTCGCTATTTCTGTTGATTATTACTGGTGTTGGTTTCCTCATACATGTGTATTCCACGGCCTATATGCACGACGATGCAGGCTTTACCAAGTATTTTGCCTACCTCAATCTCTTCGTTTTTGCGATGTTGCTGCTTGTTTTGGGCGCCAACTATGTTATTATGTTCATTGGTTGGGAAGGAGTAGGACTTGCTTCTTATCTCTTAATCGGTTTCTGGTACAAGAAAAAAGATTACACAAACGCTTCCAAAAAAGCGTTTATCATGAACCGTATTGGCGATTTGGGCTTTCTGGTAGGTTTGTTCTTAACCATGTATCATTTCGGTACGGCCAGCTATCAGGAGCTATTTGCACAAGTAGGTACAGCAGGCATTTCTACCGGCACCATAAATGCTATTGCTATTTGCTTCTTTATCGGTGCCATGGGTAAAAGTGCACAGATTCCACTCTACACATGGTTGCCCGATGCGATGGCCGGTCCTACACCAGTATCAGCATTGATACATGCTGCCACGATGGTTACTGCGGGTATTTACATGATTGCACGCAGCAATGCTTTATACAATTTAGCACCTGCGGCGCAAAACCTCATTGCGATAATAGGGCTTGCAACGGTATTAATAGCGGCCTCCATTGCACTGAAACAATATGATATTAAGAAAGTGTTGGCCTATTCTACGGTAAGTCAGTTGGGTTATATGTTCCTGGCCTTGGGCGTTGGCTCCTACACAGGTGCGGTATTTCACGTAATGACGCATGCTTTTTTCAAAGCGCTGTTGTTCTTAGGTTCTGGTTCAGTTATACACGCGATGGGTGGCGAGCAGGATTTAAGAAAAATGGGCGGACTGGGCAAGCACATGCGCATCACGCAAATAACTTTCCTGTTAGGTTGTCTGGCTATTGCGGGTATTCCGGGTTTCTCCGGCTTTTTCTCCAAAGACGAAATTTTAGCTGCGGCATTCGCCAAAAATCCGATGTATTACTATTTGGGTCTTGCCGGCGCGTTGATGACGGCGTTCTACATGTTCCGTTTGTACTTCTTTACATTCACGGGTAGCTTCCGTGGCACGGAGGAGCAACACCATCATTTGCATGAAAGTCCGGCTGCGATGACATTCCCGCTGATTGTATTGGCTATTTTGTCTGTAATAGGCGGTTATGTTGGTTTGCCGGAGGTATTTAGCCATCACCACTTATTAGGCGAATACCTTGCACCAGTAGTTAAAAACTTTGGCGACCTGCACCTGAGCCACGAAACGGAGTGGATGTTGATGGGTGTATCAGTTACCCTGATTGTGATTATGATAGTAGCGGCTTACAGCCTTACCAAGAAACCTAATTTCAAAGAAAATACCGGCATTGCCAAGGTGCTGGAAAACAAATGGTATATCGACGAACTGTATGATGCAGTAATCGTAAAACCATTGAAAAATCTGTCGCTGGTGCTCGACAAATATGTAGAGCGCAAAGGAATAGACGGCACCGTAAATGGCGTAGGCAAATTAGTAAACTGGGGCAGTGGCCGCATGCGCCTGTTGCAAAACGGACAAGTAGGTGCCTATATTTTTGCCATGATTATCGGTGTGGTAATCTTATTTGCCGTGGGGTTATTGATAGCTAATTAATCCAATCTCCTGATATTTTCAATAAAGATAATTTTCAGTTTTGTTATTGCTATTTTGGCTATTTGACCAGATTGCTTCAAGACATAATATTTATAAAATTGATGCTCATTCGAAACAAGACGAATGAGCATCAATTTTTAGCGAAATTATATTTCCCTTGGGCAGGCTACCTTTCTACAAATAGGCAGGCTATAAAGTTATTGATCATCTAGACATCGCTATTTCTATCTGGTACTCTGCTTTTTCATGTAATTGTGTACATCATGCATAAAGAAGCGACCTATCGGCACCTTGGCATCACCTAATGTCATTTCATCAGAGGTAAATGAATTGACAAAAGCAGGATTAACAGCATAAGTTTTATGCGTGCGTAGTAAAAATAGCCCTGTGTTGCTTTCTATAAATGCAGATAGCGACATTCTTATCAGCCTTTTTCCAAAGGTGAAATGCAGTTCGGTATACTTACCGTTTGCTTTCATATATACCAATTCCTGTAGCGGTAATTTTTCATGCTTTGAGCCAGTTTTGAGCAGCAGTTCATTGTCTTCCTCTATTTGGTCTGGCTCTTCTGAGGGTATTGCTGCTATTTCTATTGCTGCAAATAAAGATTCTCTTCTAAAAGGCTTTACCAGATAGGAGGCTGGTGCATATTTTTTCACTTTCGCTACTGTCGCTGGGTCGCTGTGCGCCGAAAGAATGATATAGGGAATGCGTAATTTTTTCGACTGAATATAATCAGCTACTTCCAGGCCTGTGCGTCCTTCCTGGAGGCTTATGTCGAGTATTACCAGTTGTGGAGCTTCGCTGTCTATCACAGCAATGGCTTCATCAGGGTTTTGGACTGGCTCCAACGGCTCGTACTCCAGCATGGTGAGTAACTGGTACAAGCTTTCGGCTATAATGGCCTCGTCTTCTACAATTAAAATTTTCATTGGCTTTCGATAGGGTTTAAAGGTCGTCTGAAAATAAAACTATATTAGTTTTTGTCAAAAATAAGTGTGTACTGCATTTGATTGTCGAGCGTATTGGTAACGCTTATTGATGCCTGCATTTGTTGCGCCAGTTTGCGCAGCAATCTTATTCCGGTTCCTTTTGCTTTGGTAAGATCCTGGAAGGGTAGGCCAGGACCATTATCAGCGTACAAGATAGTCAATTTATCATTTTGTTCGGTACATTCAATTGTTATTGTACATGGATTTTTATGAGGAAGTGCATGCTTGATGCTATTTATCATCATCTCGTTGAGTGCCAAAGCCAAAGGTATCAGCCTATCAAGATTCAGTTTTTTACCATTCATTTTGATTTGGGTATAGATAGCGTGTTTTGGTATACCCAGCACTTCTACCGTAATGCCTACCATGTTTTCGACATAGGCTTGAAGGTCAATGTGCGCAAAGTCTCGGTCTTCGTACATCATCTGGTGCGCCAGCGCTATGCTGCGCATCTTAATCTGTATTTCCTGCATGGAAAAATAGTGCAGGCTGCTGGGCTTGGTTAGCTCCAGCTCTATCAGGCTGCTTATAATTTGCAGATTGTTTTTTACACGATGGTGTATTTCTTTAAGCATTAGCTCGTTTGTAGCATTTTGCTTTTTTATCTGTACGTTTTGCTCTTTTGTAAGAATGTGGTGCTTTTTAATTTTCTTAAATCCAAAATAGGTAAGCAGCAAAGCTGCGGCCAATAAAAACGTTACGAAATACAGGATGGCAGAGCGTGTATTGAGCTGCTGCTCTTTTTCCATCAGCTTTCTGTTGTCACGGTCTTTGAGCAGGTTATCGGCCTCGAGCAATCGGTAATTGATGTCGGCATAAAGCGCCTGGTCCAGCGTGCGGCGGTTTACATCATTCATCAAAACCTGGTATTTATAGGCCTGCTCGTAATCCTGATTATCGGCCAATAACTTTATAATTGTAATCAGTATCGGGATGGAATCATTGGTACCTTTTAGCTCTTCCAGCAACGCATTCATTGCCTCCGGCGACCTATTTTCGTATGCAAAGAACATACTTCTTGTCTCGGCAAATACCCTGCCGTAGGCCAGGTCGCTATCGCGGTACACATGCTGTACCGGCAGCGAATTGTAGTATTTGTAGAAGTCGCCTTTCTCGCCCAAAAGCCCTAATGAATGTGTAATCAACAAATGGTAACGGGCATTTGCTTTCGCATCATTCAGATGCGGCAGCTCCTCTTCCATCTTTTTGATATAGATATAGCTGCTGGCATTTTCGTGCCCTTTTGCATAAATAGATGCAAGGTTGTACAGCGCACGTATAATGCGCGCATGGTCATTGGGGTAGAGTTTCAGTACTTTTTCGTAGTGAAGCTTGTAATATTTTACAGCATTGTCAATATTGTTGTTGGCATCGTACACCGAGCCTATTCCAAAATAGCCTTTTAGAATCATCGACTGATGGTCGTAGCGGAGTGCGAGCTTTAACGACTGCAAATAGCACTCCATGGCCTGATGATAGCTTTGCCTGGTATGGAATGCATAGAAATATTTTCCTTGTTCGTAGTAAAAGGAATCTTGCTCAGACGCGGGTATTTTTCTCAGTTCTTTGTTTACAGAATCGGAGAAGAATACCTCCTGAGCATTTGCCCCAATGAAAAAGAGGCAAAAATAGAGGCTTAATAAAATAACTTTCGGCACGGTTTGGTTTAAACTTTTCGAGGCACTATTTCAATACAGCATCAGGAAAAATCCGGTTGTAAAAATAGCATTTATAATTTTTTTGGCTTTTTCTTTTTTGCAAGAAAAAAGGAACATTTTTATTGCTATAATTCAGCAATACTATGCTCTGTTTTCCCACAAATAAAAACGGTGGCTCCTGAATGAAGCCACCGCAGTACTTTATAGCGATTAAGGTTATTCTCTTATCACTTTAAACTGTTGTATTTCGCCATCATCTGTAGTAACGAAGATATAATACATGCCCGAAGCGTAGTCTGCTATATTTATAGACTCTTTTTCAGCATCTGCATTTTTGCGCAGCAATAATCTACCTGCTCCATCGTATAGTGTAATGCCCTCTGCAGTACGCAGGCCCTCAATAGTAACTGTTCCTTTTGTCAAGGTAGGATATACTTTGATACTGCGCTGGCTATTACAAGCCACTGAAATAGGCAATACATTGCTGTAATCAATCGACGCATCCAGGTCTACCATCTTCAATCGGAAATACAGCATATCGTTGCCGTCATTTGCGTAGATGAAGTGGTAACGGCTATTAGAGCCTTGCGCGGCAATACTGCCCGCTGCGCTAAAGTTGCTGCCATCTTTCGATACTTCTACTATAAATTTATCGAAGTTGCGCTCTTCGCCCGTTATCCATTGCAATGCAACAGTACAATCGTCTTGCGCACGGCCGCTAAAATCAATCAAAGTTACCGGTGTAGGCTCATCAATCGTGATAAATACTACTGCTGTGCTGCAATCGCCATTGGCATCGCAAAGGTTGTAGGTAAAGCTGTCTTCGCCTATAAAGCCGGTATTTGGTGTGTAGGTAAAGCCGCCGTCGCTGCCCATTGTTACTGTTCCATTTGCAGCACCACCATTTGTACCGTCTAAAGCCCAAGTGTTGCCGCCATCTCCGCTTGCTGTATCGTTTTGTACCACAGTATTATTGACAGGAGTGTTGATACTCGTTACAAACGTGTCGTTGAGTGCTACTGGTACGCAGTTGCCCGCGATTACCGTTTCTGTTATCACATGGGTACAACCATTGGCATCTGTAATGATTACTTCATAAGTACCTGCTGGGATTGCAGTCAGCTCGTTGGTGACTGCACCATTATCCCAAAGATAAGTTGCGGGGGCTGTACCACCAGTTGGCGTTACAGTTATGGCTCCGTCAGCGCTTAACCCACAACTTGTGGCTGTTACGTCAACAGTTGCAGCAATAGCGTCTGGACTCGTAACTTCTATATTCTCTGACACCAAAGTACATCCATTTGCATCTGTAACAATAACCGAATATGTTCCTGCTGCTACATCTGCAATATCCTGAGTTGTTTCACCATTGCTCCAGTTATATGTATAAGGAGCGACTCCTCCAGAAATGGTTACATTTATAGCTCCGTTGCTGACTCCAAAACAAGAGACAGGTTCAACTATGTTTGTAATTGTCAGTGCTTCAGGTTCCGTTAATGTCACCGTCAATTGTTTGCTACAATTATTGGCATCGACAACTGTTACGGTATAGCTACCCGCGGCAATACCGGTTTGGTCTTCGGTAAATACGCTGTTGCTCCAGCTAATTTCATAAGGTGCTGTACCGCCTGCTATTGTCAGGTCTATTGTTCCTGATGCTACACCATTACAGGTTAAGTCTGCTTTCGTTGCTGATAGTGCAATGGAATCTATTTGTGTTATTTCAAAACTTACTATTGCTTCTTCGGCATTAGCATCAGTAATAGTTACTGTATAAGTTCCGGCTGTCAGTCCGCTCAAATCTTCTGTAGTGGCGCCATTACTCCATAAGAAAGAGTAAGGAGCGTTACCACCATAACCCGTTGCATCAATGCTACCCGTATTGTCGCCGTAGCACAAGATATTGGTAACATCGCCACCTACGCTAAGCGCACATTCAATAATAGCCACATTATGCCCTACTACAGAAGTACAACCAGTAATAGTGTTGGTAAGGGTGAGCGTGTAGGTTCCGGTATCTGCCTCAGTAACAGGGTTGATAGCAAAGCTTCGCCCGTTGTGCACAAAACCTGCAGGACCTGTCCATTGATAAGTTACGTTTGGTATGCTATCTACATAAGCTGTGTAATTGCTGCCCACGCACGCGAAGCCGGAACTGAACAATGGGTTATTAACTGAATCAGCACGCGCTAATGTTGTAAAGGCATTACCACATTGGTCTTTCAGCCTTACTTGATAAACGTTGCCGCTTACGGCAGGTAGCCCTGTGAATACGTTGCTGGTTTGCTCTGGCGCACTGTAGGCTGTAGGAAAGCCACTTAGTATCTCGTAAGTATAAGGAGGCACGCCTCTGTCGCCTAGTATAGAAAGACTAAACCCGTCGGTGCAGGTAAAACCTGCAGATGCTTTAATGCGCGGACCCAAATACGCCGGAGATACAATGGTATCGCGACCGCAGCCCGTACTCGTTGTTAAATAGAGCGTCTTAGAAGATGGTACATTGAAAATAGTATCTCCCGAATTTCCTTCCCTACCGAAAATTCCATCATAAGAATGTATATAAATTACCGCACTTTCCGGTGTAAGCGTATTGTAATCGGCCGAATATCTATTTGAATAGTATTGGGTTACAAGTTTATTTGCATTAAGGCATCCTGAAACGAAAACTGAAGATATGCTGTCGATAAATGGTTCTACTCTAAACGTAAGCGTGTAGCTGCTTGCACAACTGTTTAGTTCCTCTATCTCGAACACATAGGTTCCTGTATCCACATTGCGTAAGCTTAAAACATTCCATCGTGAAGTTATAACTGTGTCGGGGCCAGGACCGGAAATTTTGGTATACCTTATTGAGTCTAAATTGGTAGTATAATGAACCCAGATATCAGCATTTCCTTTATGTTTTCCATCTGTAACTCCGCAGAAACGCGTCTGGTAATTTGCGTAAATCCCCGTCGGTCCACTTAGGTAAATGCTTCCCAATTCGTTGCCGCAGGTGTCTGTTACCGTATAATTGGCATATTGTCCCGGATAGATGTTCCAATTAGCGAAATCATTTTCATCTTCAATCCTGATGGTATCACTGGCTATATTACCGCTAGAGAAATTCAAATAAAGCGGGTATACAAATTGCTGATAAGATCCTGGTGAGAAGGTATGCGCGTTGAACATTTCTCCTCCTACACATTTTTTGGTATAACTGTTGTAAAGCCCGTAATATATATAGTTGCTTAATGTATCGCCGCATCCATCTATAAATCCAAAGACTGTATTGTATTCATAATTGTTCCAAATAGGGAAGTACATCGTATCTACATAGTTATTAAAATATCCCGCACTGGTGCGCTTGGCCGTGTCAGTGCTATGAGCCCATACTGTGTCGCCACCCGCTCGTACTACGAAAGCTGTGTAAGGGCCATTAAACGTACTTTCGTCAATTATTCCACTTCCGTGAAAATACTTATACCGATTGAATGGAATGCCTATTGTATCACAATTTTTAAGAAAGTAGGATGCTGCGGTTACAAAACTTTGGAGCTGTGGTGTTTCTATCGTGTAAGTCTGTGTATTGATGTTGTTGCATACATCTATGGTAACGATATCATAAGTTCCAGCGTTGAGCCCGCTGAATGTAATAGTATCTATGCTTAAGTTGTATAGCGTGTCAGAAGACGAATCGCCTTGCAAATAGGCTGTATAAGGATAATTGATTCCTTTTATAGCCGCCCTGATTGCAAAATTGCCTTCCAGATGATCCATGTCTATACAATGTCCCTGAATGACGGTGCTCGGGGTTACCAATACGTCGCTATTTGCTGGTAAAGATGTGTAATTAAAGCTGAATACATAGCCGCAAGAGTCTTCAAATTGAAGCTGGTATTGTGTTTCGGGGTTTAGGTTACCTAACTTTACTAATGCACCATCCATCGTAATGGTCGGGCTTCCCGGCCCGGTAACTATCCCATTAAAATATGGTGTTGGATGCAACCTTGAATCAAGGTACTCCAATTTTAAGTAAGCGGCAGCGCTGTTGGATCCGCTACAGCCACCAGCTTCATAAACCGGATTCAAAAACCCTCCCAGCAAAAGATCGTAATCAGACAATTCAAATGTGTCGGAAATCCCACAAGCGTCCGTTACTGCAAAGCTATAAACAAGGTTACCTGCGTAAATTGGTTGGTTAACAAGATTGCTGAAGCGAACGGTGTCACCACTCTGTGTAAACTCAATCGTAGAGGGACCTTGCAGTTGCGTAAATGTATAGGGCGGTAGTCCACTTGGTACTATTTGTAATTTAGTCCCTTGCCCATCGCAAACCGAACTTGTTATATTCTGATAGTTCGGATTATCAGGCGTAGAAAAATTTTCGAAAGCACTGTAGAAAACATATTTTGTATTATGACATACGGTATCACGCAGTGAGATGTAATACCCGTGCTGAAGATTGGGGAAACCGCTTATGACCAGGCTGTCTCCGTAGGCAGTGGTAGTAAGTACTGCATCTGTTTCGTACCATTCATCGGCGATTGTTGCATCATATAAATTACCTGCTCCTGGAAAAGAGACGTAAGCTGAGTGTACTGTGTCGCAGGTTTTAGCCGCCATCTGTGCCCGAATGTTTACATGAGTTGATTCATACGGATTCACTTGGTAACGAATGTTGAATGTATCACAATCTGCTGCAAACCTGAAATTGTAATAGGTGTAGGGCAGCATATTGTTGAAAACAATTGAGTCACCAGCCAAAACAACCTCTGGTGCAGGCATACCGGTTTCTTTAAACAATGAATCGTGACTGTATTCCAATAATGTGTATGGCGGGTCAAATTCAGGGTATATCACCGCACCTTGCAACCCTTGCTGGTCACAAACATAATCACCGTAATCTTTCACATTATCATTAAAATAATCTAGGTACATATAAACGCTGGGACTGTAAGAAGCGCCGCAAGTGTCACTAAAAGTTAACTGGTAGTTGAACGCTCCACCTTCGGGGTAAGTATTAGATATGTAAATGCTATCTTCAGTAACAGTTACAGTGTTAGGAATTGTCGTCCAGCCCGCTGGCCAGATATACCTCGAAAACGTTACATTTGTAATACCCCCTGCTACATCATAAGGGATGGGTATGCGTAACACACTGTCGCAGTAGGAGTAATAACCCTCATTTATATGTCTCAAATTTGGAGCAACACTGTAAGAAACAACTCTAACCGTGTCTGTATTGCCTGCACCATCTTCAATAATTACACTTACATTAGTAGTCGGGTAGGCACTTGTTTTTGTGGTGAGATTCTGCAATTTTAGCGTATCACCAACTATGGTGGCTGCGGGCATCGGCATACCGCTTATAGCATTTGTTACCGAAGCCAAAGTGTAAGGCGCTGGAAAACTTTCGGCCAGAAGAACATAACCATCGTAAGTGTAACCTCCTGCCGCACTACAACTACTAGCGGTAACAATAGTATTGGCATTGATACTGGTAACGGGTTGCGCAGTACTACTCAAGTGTAGTAATACTGTAAATAGGCTTAAAACAGCCACTTTCAAATTGATAAAAAACTTCATCTTTTCCAATTTTTGGTTTTAACACTTCTTAAAAAATGTATATAAACCAAAAATCGAGCCAGAAATGCCGTTGATGTGGATAAATATAAAATATTATCAACGCTTAAATTTAAATTAAATAATTTTGAATTTATTATAAAAACGCTATAAAACGTTTGCCAGACGATGCACTTTTTATCTTTTTTTAAAGAAAAATAATTTATTCATTGAAAATTTCTTTTAAAAAGATATTTTTTCGCAATAAGTTGATGCTAATTTTAGAGGGTAAATTAATTTTTATATAAAGGGATTAAATTTTAAACGTGCCGGCTACTTTTTTGGAACTAGAAAATTTGCTAGAAGAGTCATCTATTTCCCAATGTAGATGTAAACATGTGATAAACGGTCATCCAACCAAACGTAAAATAGTAAACAGACGACCAAAGACAATCTGTATATTTTTACTGGAATATTTTTCCAAACGTTCGAATAGTACACTATTTAGTACTTCAATCTGTTGGTAAATTTTAATAATCAACTACAATAATCTGCACATCAAAAAAGGCTATTTCTTGTAGAAATAGCCTTTTCCAATAAACAATTCTACCTTCCCATATACACCATCAAAATCTGAATATCACTAGGGTTAACTCCCGAGATGCGACTTGCTTGGCCTAAAGTATGTGGTCTTATTTTTGTCAACTTTTGTCTGGCCTCGATACTGATTGCCTGAATTTTTTCGTAGTTGAAAGAATCCGGAATAATCAAATCTTCCATGGTCGACATGCGTTGCGCCATTTCTTTTTCTTTTTGAATGTACACATCATACTTGATTTGTATTTCTGCCTGCTGTTTTGCGTCGCTATTTAAGCCATCCAGCTTTTCCTGTAGTGAGGGTAGGGTAGCACACAGCTCATTTATCGAAACGTCAGGCCTTAAGAGTATTTTTAGCACTTTTTGGCGCTCTTTTATGATCGAAATACCCTTTTTTTCTAAAAAATCATTGATTTCAGCAGGCTCGATGGATAAAGTAGCCAACGTATCTTTTACCAACTTTACAGCTTCCAATTTTGCGTTTACCAATGCCATTCGATCCTCTTTAGCCAAACCTATGTCGTAGCCTATTTTGGTAAGTCGCAAATCTGCATTATCCTGGCGCATCAATGTTCTATATTCTGCCCTGCTGGTGAACATTCGATATGGTTCGTCGGTACCTTTATTAATCAAGTCATCTATTAATACCCCTATATATGCCTCATCGCGTTTCAAAACAAAAGGTGCTAATTCCTGTACATTTCTATGTGCGTTGATTCCCGCTATTAATCCCTGACACGCGGCTTCCTCATATCCTGTTGTTCCGTTAATCTGCCCTGCGAAAAACAAGTTGGAAATAAGCTTGGTCTCCAGGGTAAATTTCAACTGCGTTGGTGGAAAATAGTCGTATTCGATGGCATAACCCGGACGGAAAAACTTGCAATTTTCAAAACCCGGCACCATGCTCAAGGCTTTAAATTGTACATCTTCGGGCAGCGAGGTACTGAAACCATTTACGTAAATCTCCACCGTATTCCATCCCTCCGGCTCTACAAATAGCTGATGTTTGTCTTTATCGGCGAAGCGATTTATCTTATCTTCTATACTCGGACAATATCTTGGACCGCTTCCTTGAATACGTCCTTGATACATCGGCGAACGATCAAAGCCGGTTTTAAGCATGTCGTGTACTTCCTGCGAGGTGTAAGTTACCCAGCAATTACGCTGTTGCTTCGGCTGTATGCGCTCCACATTCATGTAAGAAAAGCCAACAATTTCCTCATCGCCCTCTTGGATTTCCATTTTAGAATAGTCCAAGCTACGACCGTCAATGCGGGGAGGTGTTCCGGTTTTGAGTCTGTCGGCTTCAAAGCCAAGTTCAACTAACTGTTCCGTAATGCCCGTTGCACCTTTTTCTCCCATTCTTCCACCGCCAAATTGCTTCTCGCCTACGTGGATTACACCATTCAAAAAGGTACCATTAGTAAGCACCACAGCCTTGCCGCGTATTTCCTGACCCATTCCGGTAACTATTCCTTGCACCGTTCCACGTGAAACAATCAAGCCTTTTACCATATCCTGCCAGAAATCCAGATTAGGAGTTTGCTCCAGCATCTCTCGCCAAATAGATGCAAATAGATGACGGTCATTCTGCGTACGTGGGCTCCACATAGCAGGTCCTTTGCTCTTATTCAGCATCCTAAACTGAATCATACTTTTATCAGATACAATGCCGCTATACCCTCCTAATGCGTCAATTTCGCGCACAATCTGACCTTTGCCTATTCCACCCATCGCTGGATTGCAACTCATTTGGGCAATGGTCTGCATATTCATAGTAACAAGTAATGTCTTGCTACCCATATTAGCAGCGGCAGCAGCAGCCTCACAACCGGCATGTCCTGCACCTACTACTATCACATCATATTCTGGAAACATATTCAAATCCCGAAAGGGACAATTTTATATTATATAGAAGCTGCAAAGGTAATCAATAAACATCTTTGCCTATATCAATAATAGCTGGACTAAATATAGCACAGACTATATCTGTGTTCCACGTGAAACAACCAACGCGCGGATAAAAAAGAGAGTCTATTATAGAGTTCCACGTGAAACCGTACCATTCACAATTATCAAACAAAATCAAACATGAAAAAGCAAATTCTCCTAACATCAATAATAGCCCTTACCCCTACACTCACGAATGCACAAGATAGGTTTGCAATAGGATTAAGAACCGGGGTAACATCTACATTCCATCTTAAAAGACCTGATTACCCACAAGATAGAAATCATATAGGATACAACGCTGCGGTAACCAACCAGCTATTTACAACCTATGGCATTGGCAAAAACAGACGAGTATTATTAGAAGCCGGCATAGGATATACTCAACGAAAGGAAACAAGCAGCGAACTCTTTTACAGAGAACAAGGTAGTCATCCCATAAGAAAGATAAGAACTGAACACCTGCGAACAATAACCCCGACCGTAAGACTTTCGTACAGAGTAGCACAAATGAAAAATATAGACTGGAAACATTATGCCGGTGTAACTATCAGTCACGACCTGGACTTTTACAAATCGAAAACTGTAGGCAATTCAGACATCAGCCCTGATTATGAAAATAATTACAATGCAGGAACTACCAATGCCGGCCTGCACTATAATGGCATAATAGGCGTTACCAAGAAACTATCTGTAAACTATCTCTTTTCCGTCACTACATTTCTGGGCTATAAAGCAACTATATTCGATACCCGAAGCTACCATTACAACGGAATGTTCGGACTCTCCTATAAACTATGATGATATTCATTTGAGATAAAACCTTTGTACCTTTGCGGCGGATTTAAAACAATAAAAATGTCATCTGCAACATTAGAAAACTTTGACCCTAATTCACCTGGGTTAAAATCTAATAACATCTTTGGCTTGCCATTCGGCGAGGAAGAATCTGAGTTAGTAATCATACCAGTACCGTGGGAAGTAACCGTAAGCTACCGTCCGGGTACATCGCGCGGACCAGAGCAAATATTTGACGAGGCGCTGCAAGTAGACCTATACGACCCTGACGCAATCGACGCCTGGAAGAAAGGCTATTACATGATGCCCGTGGATAAAAACATCCGCAACAAAAGCGATTATCTACGTGGTTGTGCCGAGTTGATAATAGGCTGCCTGTCTGAGGGTAATCCGCTCAACTGTAGCAACCAACTTATCGCAAAGTTGAAAGAAGTAAACGAAGGTGGTAAAATGCTGCAAGACTGGTTGCATACCATTGCTGCACGCTACCTTAAAGAAGGCAAGAAAGTCGGCCTGCTGGGTGGCGACCATAGCACACCGTTGGGCTATATCAAAGCCCTGAGCGAAGTGCATGATTCTTTTGGTATTCTTCAAATAGACGCGCACGCTGATTTAAGAGAAGCATACGAAGGTTTTATTTATTCGCACGCCTCTATTATGTATAACGTGCTGAAAGATATACCGCAGGTTAAAAAATTGGTGCAAGTAGGTATTCGCGATTATTGCGATGAAGAACTGGAAATGATTGAAGCGAATCCGCAGCGTATCAAAACATTCTTCGACCGTGATATTAAATCGGACATGTATGAAGGTAAAAATTGGAAACAAGTAACAGACGAAGTTGTAGCTGCATTGCCGCAAAAGGTTTATATCAGTTTCGACATTGATGGTCTTGATCCTAAACTTTGCCCTAACACAGGAACGCCGGTTCCGGGTGGTTTCGAATTGGAGCAGGTATTCTACATCTTCCGCAAGGTAAAAGAAAGTGGAAGAGAAATAATAGGTTTTGACTTGAACGAAGTTTCGAGCGGTGCACACGGCCACGATTGCATCGACCCTATTGTAGGTGCGCGTGCACTATACAAAATGTGTAATATGCTGGTGAGCTAAATTAATAGCTTAAACAATACAACAGATACCTGTCTGCATTGCAGGCAGGTATCATTTTAAAAAAGAATACCGGAAATGAGTCATACCACAACTACCGATACCATTGCATTTCATATACCTACCGAGGGCGGACGTGTAAAAAAGCATCAGGTTACAGCCATGCATTTAATCGCTGCTTTCCTGCTGATTGTAATGGGTATTATTACATTCGTTACTCCTATTGCCATTGGCGTAGCAAATGCAGATAATCAAACCTCAGCGAAGGCTACATTGTCTATCATCAACTGGTTGGGACTCGCTGTTGCCGCATTTGGATTAAGCCTTATTTTAATTACTATTTTCTTCAATAAAAAAGTAATTCAAACAAAAGCAAACTTCCCTCTGCGTGTTTTAGAGATAATAGTATTTATGGCGATACTGGCCTATTCTCTGATGAATAAATGGTATTTGCCCGCAGCATATTCGGGTGCAGCATTGGCTGGTATATTGATTGCATATTTTTTAGAAAAATCAGGAACAGAGAAAAGATTAATTCATGCTGATAAATCAGGTATCAAAATACCCGGTACCGGCAGAAGTCTTTTCTTTAAATGGCAGGAGTTGAAAAGGGTCATCATTAAACATAACCTGATTACAATCGATTGCACCAATAATAAACTTTATCAGCTTACATTCGACAAAACAGCTTTCAACGACGAAAATAGCTTTACCGAATATTGCCTGCAAAAAATAGAAGAAAATAAGCACAAACAGCAAGAAGATTGGTAATATATAATAATTATTAATACTATTTATCAATCTAATAACGCTAATCTCACAATTAAATGATAAAAGGTCTGCATATTTGCAGGCCTTTCGTCTTTCGCATGAATTATTTATTTTATTTTGCAAAAATTATCAAAAATAGTTACCTTTCATCTATTGATATTAATCATTCTTAAAATTACATATTGCTATGACATTTAACCCTACAGGCATTTTTGAAGAACTTACTTCAACTACACAAAAACTGGCAAAAGGATACGAAACGCTTCAAAACATTAAAAATGTAGAAGTAGCTACTACGCCTAAAGAGCTGGTATGGCAACGCGACAAGGTAAAAATGTACCGTTATACACGTGAAACTCCAGCTAAATGTAAAATACCGGTTTTGGTTTCATTCGCAATGTTGAACAGGCACGACGTGTTGGACTTGCAGCCGGACAGAAGCCTGATGAAAAAGTTATTGGATGAGGGTTTGGATATCTATATAATGGACTGGGGCTATCCTACACAGGCAGATAAATACCTGACGATGGAAGACTATATCGATGGCTATATGAACGATGCTGTTGATTTTCTGCGCAAGAAACATAACGTAACAAAAATCAATAAACAAGGTATTTGTCAGGCAGGTACGTACTCCATGATTTATGCAAGTCGTTATCCTGAAAAATTAAATTCATTGACCACATACGTTGCCCCATTCGACTTTGGTGACGAAGATAATATGCTGTACCGTTGGGCTAAGTATATTGATGTGGATACTATGGTAGATAGCGTAGGTACTATTCCGGGCGAGATGATTGACTCGGCATTTGCTATGTTGAAACCATCTATGAACATAAGCAAATACATTGGCGTAATGGATTCTTTGGAAGATGAGAAAAAACTACTCAACTTCCTCCGCATGGAGCACTGGAAAGCTGATTTACCTGCTATTGCGGGCGAAATGTATCGAAAGTATATCAAGGACCTTTTCCGTGATAACTTGTTGATTAAAGGAGAATTTTATCTCGGTGGAAAAAAAGTTGACCTGAAAAACATGACCGTTCCATATTTGAACGTTTATGCTACAGAAGACGCTATTATTCCAAACCATAGCACAAAGGCTATTATGCCTAAAATAGGAAGCAAGGATAAGCAGGAAATACCATTCCCTGGTGGACACATTGGTGTGTTTGTAGGTACTAAATCACAAAAAGACCTTGCTCCTGCCGTTGCAAAATGGACTATTGAGAAAAGTAAATAAATATAGGTATGGTTAAATACATCAAACCAATTATAGTAGCTGCAACACTTGCAGCTACTATATTTTTGTCCGGATGTGAAAGAGAGTTTTATGTGCCGGATACAACTGTAAAAGACATACAGTCTGAAGTAATGAAGAAAATGGGATTGAACTTAAATCCCACTGACTTCAATGTTTGGATTTCCGGCTCACGGGCTAGTAACGCCACTACTGCAATGCCCGTACTTGCTCCAAAATTAGATATCTCTGCTTACTCAAAAGAGAAAGACTATGTAGGAAAAGTAGTCGTAGGCAGTCGTGATATACCTTATTCTACAGGTAATTATCGTTTACAACCCAAAGATTCAAATGACGTTAGTCTATTCTTAGGAAAACAACTGGAAATTCAACTCTCCAGCGAGAAAGCCGACCTACCCAGTTTCAGAAGAGTAGTGTATATACCCACAATTCCAACCTTAACTTTTCCAACATTGCGTAGTGGACTCGTTAATAGAGAAATTGCTTTAGAGATAAATTGGTCTAAAGACCTTGGATATACACCTGCCTCTTACGTAGCTATTCAAGGAAGCAATAACGATGATTCAGAAAAATCTGACCTAATTATTAAAGAAGTAAATGATGCACAAGGAACCTGTACAATCTATCCACAAGAATTATCAAAGCTCAAGAACTTTGAACTAATGACAATATATTATTTCAAAGGGTATCAAACAGATTTTGAAACATCGGGAAAGAAAAATACTGTGACTTTAATAGGTATGAGCTACTCACATTTATACTTTGAGTAATAACAAGATTTTAAAAATACCAAGGCTGCAGAATTGCAGCCTTTATCATTATTAGAAACAAACACATCCAACACAATACCAACCTATTTTCCACAGGTTATTAAGAGTAATAGCAAGAAGAACGCTATAAACAGCATCTATAACTATAAATTTCCGTGAGAAAATAAACCAGCTAATAACCAGCCTATTTACCCACAATACAATGTGAAAATCTGTTAACAAACGAAGAATAACGGCTGATAAGATTCTGATAACCAGTGTACAGATTAAAGAAATAGATTACATAACAATCTTTTCACCAAAAATTAATGTTGAATTAATACGATATCAAATTCCCACACACAATTAGTTATCCTTTACTTTGATATTCCACCAAATGGAATAACTATAGACAAAACCAATACTGTAAAGGATTTCATAAAGCTTGGTCATGTGGATAAACTGGGGATGAATATACAAAGTTGAAAAACCAATCGTTGGTAAACAAAAGTTATCCGCATATCCACACCCCTAATAATAGTAAGTTCTTTTTTATAAAAAAGATTAATAACTATTATTAGGGATGTGGATTTCAAAAAATGGGTATAACCCCGTTTTGATTTTTGAAAGCACAAAACGCCCTACTTTTGAAATCTCAAATCGAAACAAGCAATCGTAAATGTCTCAACCAGCAATACAAGTCAGCCAGCTAAAAGTTACTTTTCCCGGTAGCGATGGCTTCGTAGCGGTTGATGATGTTTCGTTTAGCATCGAGCCTGGTACCACATTGGCGTTGATAGGCGCCTCCGGCAGCGGTAAGTCGGTAACCTCGCTGGCTTTGATGGGCTTACTGCCCAAGACTGCGACGGTTAAAGGCACCGTGCAAATAGCCGGTTCGGGAAAGAATCTACTCGATTCCTCCGCCAGCGATTGGACGAAAATCCGCGGGAGGGAAATAGGTATGGTATTTCAAGAGCCTATGAGCGCGCTCAATCCTATCAAGAGCTGCGGCAGACAATTGATGGAAAGTATTCTGGCTCATCAAAAGATGTCCACAAGCGAAGCTAAAAAGCTGGCTATTAACTGGATGGAAAAAGTAAAGCTGCCCGAACCGCAAAAGTTGTTCCTGCGTTATCCACACCAGTTAAGCGGTGGCCAGAAACAACGTGTAATGATTGCGATGGCAATGTGTAATCATCCCAAGCTATTAATAGCCGACGAACCTACAACAGCGCTTGATGTAACTGTTCAACGCGAAATAATTACGCTGATGCAGCAATTGCAGCAGGAGTATCAAACCGCTATGCTGTTTATAACCCATGATTTGGCGTTGGCCAATATGCTTACCAGTCATTTTATGGTAATGGAAAAAGGCAGGGTTGTGGATAAACCGGATTGGAAAGCGGTGTCAGAAACTGTAAAAGTGGAAAAGGCGATGGAAAGTGAAGTTCTGCTCTCGGTAAACGAACTCAAGGTCTATTATCCAGAAAAGCATAACTGGCTGGGGAAAACTATAACCGAGTTTAAGGCTGTGGATAATGTAAGTTTCGATATCTACAAAGGTGAAACGCTTGGACTCGTTGGAGAATCAGGATGTGGAAAAAGTACCCTTAGCCGTGCGCTACTTGGCTTACAAAAGCCCACAGCAGGGGCTATTATTTATAAAGGGCGGGATATAGCCGGCTTTAATAAGCAACAATGGCGTGCCCTGCGAAAAGATATCCAGATTATTTTTCAAGACCCCTATTCTTCACTTAATCCACGCATCAAAACCGGCGATGCTATTGCAGAACCAATAATAGTGCATAACCTGGCTAAAGGCGTAGCTGTAAAGCGACGCGTGCGTCAGTTACTTGACCACGTGCAATTACCAGCAGGCGCCGAAGATAAATATCCTCACGAATTTAGCGGCGGCCAGCGACAGCGCATCTGCATAGCCCGAGCTCTGGCTGTAGAACCACAATTAATTATTTGCGACGAAAGTGTATCAGCATTGGATGTAAAAATTCAGGCACAAATATTACAGTTGCTGGAGCAATTACAGCAGACCAATAATCTTACCTACCTATTTATAACGCACGATCTCCATGTAGTGCGCCACATCAGCGACCGCATTATGATTATGCAAAAAGGCATGATTGTAGAAAGCGGTTTCACACAAGCTGTAATGGATTATCCACAGCAAGATTATACTAAGCGATTACTGGCTGCAACGCCGGGTGTATAGTGCCTATTCTCTCTCCTCTTTCCTCAATAATTTCTATTCAGCGATTTTAAACGTCGTTTGGCGATTTGCTATGCATTTCGGCTTCGGTCAGTATTATATTTACTGAAGAAGTTAAACGTTACGAAATAGTGATAATATATTACTATTTACTAAAAAATTAGCATAAATAAATATAATTGTTCATTATATCGCGGATATTTCCTGACGAAATGACTCCGTAAATAGGCGTAATTTTTTTTCTTATTTATAAATTTAAATTTTATAAAAATTTTATTTCAGTTTTATAATTAAAATATTAGAAATTTTAAAGCGTTGTATTACTTTTTTTATTATGTGTATGCACACTTATGCATTTTTCCGATACTACCTTTGTATTACAGACAACATTTTTTTAACTAAAAGCTACTACCATGGCGTAACCGATATCAAAAAGCTGAATAGCTTATCAAGATTATAAACACTTTAAAACTTTGACTTATGAACAAGATTTTTCTATTAATTTTTCTATTATCCTCCGGCTATTTTGCTGCTGCGCAAAGTACCGGACCTGCTGTAATAAACAGCGCTGGCGGTCAAAAGGTAATTGGCGGCAATACTTACGAATATGCCATCGGGCACATGATAGAGGGCAGCACTTATTCTTCAGCCACATTAGTAGTTACACCCTGGGTGCTACAGCCAAAAGTAGAAGAACCCAATAGCACTGGTAATATCAAAATCAGCAGCAACGAACTCAATGTTTTCCCCAACCCGGTAGAGCAGATACTATTTATCCAACCCAATTTTGGCAAAGCGGGGAAAATGTCTTTCCTCCTTACAGATATTCAGGGTAGAAATATGCTGCAACATTCTGTCGACCTCAACACAGGAAATGAGCGCCAGCAAATAGATATGACTCATCTGGCGCAAGGGCAATATCAGCTCAATGTTATCTGGCAACAAAATGCTGCAACACAGCAGGCCTCTTTTAAAATTCAAAAAATTAAATAACCCACCCTAAAAACATCATTTTATGAGAAAGATATTACTTCAATCATTGCTGGTATGTTCAGCATTTGCCGCTCAGGCACAATCTCCGGCTAAATTCAATTATCAAGGCATTGCCCGTGATAGTGAGGGTATGCCATTGGCATCGCAACCCATGAATATGCGCATCACAATATTGGACGGTTCCGCAACAGGTACAGTCGTTTACACCGAAACCCATAGTACCACCACCAATGCTTACGGCCTTTATAACATTACGATCGGTAATGGAGCAGCCGTTTCGGGTGTAATGGATGCTGTAAACTGGGGTAGTGGAGAAAAATACATAAAAGTAGAACTTGATCCCGAGGGCGGAACGGCTTATACATTTTTAGGTACCAATCAATTGCTAAGTGTGCCCTATGCTATGTATGCCACCAGCGGCACACCTGGTCCCGAAGGTCCGCAAGGCCCTGAAGGTCCCGCTGGCCCAACCGGAGCCACAGGCGCGACTGGTGCTACCGGCGCGACTGGCCCTACAGGTGCCACAGGTGCAACGGGAGTAGCTGGTCCTACCGGTCCTACCGGAGCAACCGGCGCAACTGGTGCTACAGGTCCGATAGGATTAACCGGTCCTACCGGCCCTACAGGTGCAACGGGAGTAGCTGGTCCTACCGGCGCAACTGGTGCCACAGGTCCAATCGGGTTAACCGGTCCTGCTGGCCCTACAGGTGCAACGGGTCTTACCGGTGCGACTGGTGCTACAGGTCCGATAGGATTAACCGGTCCT
>PJTT01000510.1_pt1 | contig 26423 bp, 20 predicted proteins | sample 1512261 | NCBI WGS metagenome assembly PJTT01 (sample SAMN08177685, study PRJNA422409) | Soil metagenome, whole genome shotgun sequencing project. | isolation source: Soil (2) enriched on wood chips | place: USA: Madison | collected 2015-01-15
GACCCGGCCGCTGTCGCCACTGAAGCGGCGAAGATCGCCGGCGTCGCCAAGGTCCTGACCGTGGCCAACGCCGCCAACGCGCAGGCCATCGCCCAGGTGCTGGCACCGCAGATCGCGCAGCTGGCCAAGGGCTACAGCCACGTGTTCGGCCCGTCCACCACCTTCGGCAAGGACCTGATGCCGTGCGTGGCCGCCCTGCTGGGCGTCAACCAGGTGTCCGACCTGATGGCCGTGGAAGGCAGCCACACCTTCAAGCGCCCGATCTACGCCGGCAACGCCATCATCACCGTCGAAGCGCCGGCCGACCAGATCGTGGTCGCCACCGTGCGCGCCGCATCGTGGCCGGAAGCCGCCCAGGGTGGCAGCGCCGCCGTGGAAGCGGCCAGCGTCGATGCCGCCCTGCCGGCACACACCCGCTTCGTCGGCCTGGCCGCCGGTGCCAGCGACCGCCCGGACCTGCAGAGTGCCAAGCGCGTGGTCTCCGGTGGCCGTGGCGTCGGTTCGGAAGAGAACTTCAAGGTCATCTTCCAGCTGGCCGACAAGCTCGGTGCCGCCGTCGGTGCCTCGCGCGCCGCGGTCGATGCCGGCTACGTGCCCAGCGACCTGCAGGTCGGCCAGACCGGCAAGATCATCGCGCCGGAACTGTACGTGGCCGTCGGCATCAGCGGTGCCATCCAGCACCTGACCGGCATCAAGGATGCCGGCACGATCGTGGCCATCAACAAGGACGCGGATTCGCCGATCTTCGAGATCGCCGACATCGGCCTGGTCGGGGATCTGTTCGCGATCCTGCCGGAGCTGGAAAAGGCCCTGTAATGGCCAACCGTCGCCCTCCGGTGCCGGTTCAGCCGGCACGCGGGGGGCGTGCGGGCCTCTGGGTCGCCGCCATTGCAGTGATCTATGTGGCGGCACTGTGGTACCTCGATCGCGACAGGAACATCTTGTCGCAATTGGCCAAAATGGCGGCGCCGCTGTCGGCCTGCGCCGTCCTCGTCCTGCTCAGCTATGCGTGCCGGTACCAGCGCTGGCGCAGCGTACTGGCGGCACAGGGGCATCCCGTGCACGCCTGGTGGCAGGGGCTGCTCGCCTACCTCGCTGGTTTCGCGTTCACGGCATCACCCGGCAAGGCCGGTGAACTGCTGCGCATCCGCTATTTCAACTGGCAGGGCATCCCGCCCCGGGCCACGTTGACGACATTCATCTTCGAACGGGCCTGCGACCTGCTGGTCATCACCCTGCTGTCGATTGCAGCAGCCACCCTGGTTCCGGCGTTCGGCCTGCTGGCGCTGGTCATCCTGGTGCTGCTGCTGGCATTGCTCGCGCTTGGCTGCTGGCCACCGTTGGCGCGGTTCGCGCGCGGGCTGGCCGCGCGCCTGCCCGGCGCGCCGGTGCGGCGGGCAGCAGGCTTCCTGATCGACGGGGGAATCGCACTGGGCCCCCTGCTGCGGGTCCGCCTGCTGCTGGGCAGCCTGGGCTGGGGCAGCGTGGCCTGGCTGCTGACAGCGGCGGCGTTTGCGTGGCTGTGCCACAGCGCGGGCATCACCTTGCCGGCGCACCTGCTGCTGGGCATCTACCCGATGGCGATGCTGATCGGCGCCCTGTCCTTCGTGCCCGGCGGCGTCGGCACGACCGAAGCGGCCATCGTGCTGATGCTGGTGGCCTGCGGCGTCGGCGCGGATGCCGCACTGGCCATCGCCATCGGCATCCGCCTGGCCAGCCTGTGGCTGGCGGTGCTGGTGGGCATGCTGGCCATGGCAACGCTGGAATCGCGCGCCCTGGCGCCTGCTACCGGGCGCTGATGCGCGTACTGTCGCGGTCACCACCTTCATTTATCATCCATTCGGTCAACGGCGAAATACAAGGTTCAGCAATGCAACATTCCGATGCAGTCCACCCCGGAGCATTCACGCCGTGACGGCCTCCAATCGCCCGCTCTGCGTCGACCTTGACGGCACCCTGCTGCGCTCGGACATCCTTTACGAGTCCCTGCTGGCCCTGCTTTCGAACAACCCGCTGTACATTTTCCTGGTGCCCTTCTGGCTGCTGCGTGGCAAGGCCTACGTGAAGCGCCAGCTGGCCTCGCGCGTGCAGTTGCCGGCCGAGACGCTGCCGTACGACGAGCGCGTGCTGGAGATCCTGCGCACTACCACGCAGCGCCCGCGCGTGCTGTGTACCGCGTCGGACCGGCTGCTGGTGCAGCCCATCGCCGACCACCTCGGCCTGTTCGAGGAGGTGATGGCCAGCGATGGCCAGACCAACCTGTCCGGCAGCAACAAGGGCCAGGCGCTGGCCGCGCGCTTCGGCGAACGCGGCTTCGACTACATGGGCAACGGCCAGGTCGACCTGAAGGTGTGGGCGCATGCCGGTGGCGCGATCGTGGTCAACAACGGTGCCGGGCTCGCCAGCGCGGCGGCGAAGCAGACCGAGGTGCTGGCCCACCTGCCTTCGCAGAACGGCGGCCTGATCACCTGGATCAAGGCCCTGCGCATCTACCAGTGGCTGAAGAACCTGCTGGTGCTGGTGCCGCTGCTGACGGCGCACCGGTTCTTCGACATCGCCTCGATCATCGACGCGGGCACGGCGTTCCTCGCCTTCGGCCTGTGTGCATCGGGCGTCTACCTGCTCAACGACCTGCTCGACCTGACCCCGGACCGCATGCATCCGCGCAAGCGCAAGCGTCCTTTCGCGGCCGGCACGCTGCCGTTGCTGCGTGGCCTGCTGGTGGCGCCGCTGATCACCCTGGCCGGCTTCGCGCTGGCCCTGGCCTGCAGCCCCGCCTTCGCCGGCGTCCTGCTGTGCTACTACGTGATGACCCTGAGCTATTCGCTCAAGCTCAAGCGCATCGTGATGATCGACGTGGTGCTGCTGGCCGCGCTGTACACCGTGCGCATCATCGGCGGTGCGGTGGCGATCAATTCCGAACTGTCGTTCTGGCTGCTGGCCTTCTCGATGTTCGTGTTCCTCAGCCTGGCCATGCTCAAGCGCTATACCGAGCTGGCGTCGGCGCTGGCCAGCGGCAAGGGAATGGCGATCGGCCGTGGCTATTCCGTGGCCGACCTGCCCCTGGTGCAGTCGCTGGGTGCTGCCGCCGGCTACATCGGCGTGATGGTGTTCGCCCTGTACATCAACAGCCCGGAAAGCCTTGAGCTCTACAGCAACCCCAAACTGCTGTGGCTGCTGTGCCCGATCCTGCTGTACTGGATCAGCCGGATGTGGATCGTCTCCCACCGCGGCGACATGCATGATGATCCCATCGTGTTCGCGGCCATGGACCGCGGCAGCCAGATCGTCATCGGGCTGTGCGTGCTGATCGTGCTGATCGCAATATGAGTGCAGCGCCCGGCCAGTCCTGGGGACGCTACCCGCGTGTCGAGCAGCGCATCATCCCGGTGCTCGACCGCGCGTCGGTACTGCCGTTGCCGCCGGAAGGCGGCACGGTGCTTCCGCATGGCAATGGCCGCAGCTACGGCGACAGCTGCCTCAACCCGGGCGCGTCGCTGCTGGCCAGCCGCGCCCTGGACCGCTTCATCGGCTTCGATCCGGCCACCGGCATCGTGCGCTGCGAGGCCGGGGTCACCCTGGCCGAGATCCTCGACATCGCCCTGCCCAGTGGCTGGTTCCTGCCGGTCACGCCCGGTACCCGCTACGCCACGGTGGGCGGGGCCATCGGCAACGACGTCCACGGCAAGAACCACCATCGCGCCGGCACGTTCGGCCACCACGTGCGCTGCCTGGAACTGCTGCGCAGCGATGGCGTGCGCCAGCAGCTCACCCCCGCCGATGACAGCGGCCTGTTCGCCGCCACCGTCGGCGGTCTCGGCCTGACCGGATTCATCACCTGGGTCGAACTGCAGCTGCGGCGCGTACCCGGGCCGTGGATCGAAACCGAATCGATCCGCTTCGACAACCTGGACGCCTTCTTCGAGCTGTCGCGGGAATCGGCCAGCGACTTCGAATACACCGTCGCCTGGATCGACTGCCTGGCCAGCGGGCCGAACCTCGGCCGCGGCCACTTCCTGCGGGGCGACCATGCGCCGGGCGATGCACGGGCCGCCACGCCCAGCGCGGCCCCGCGCCGCAGCATGCCCATCGTGCCGCCGGTATCGCTGGTCAATCCGCTCACCCTGCGCCCGTTCAACACACTGTACTACTGGCGCCAGCCCGCGCGGCGTGCCCGCCACCTGTCGCATTACCAGAGCTACTTCTACCCGCTGGACGGCATCAACCACTGGAACCGCATGTATGGCCCGCGCGGTTTCCTGCAGCACCAGTGCGTCCTGCCGCCCGCCGTCGCCCGCGATGCCACCGCCGCCCTGCTGGCGGAGATCGCGCGCAGCGGACGCGGCTCGTTCCTGGCGGTGCTGAAGGAGTTCGGCGACCGGCCCTCGCCGGGCCTGCTGTCGTTCCCGCGCCCGGGCACCACCCTGGCCCTGGATTTCCCCAACGACGGCACGGAACTGCTGAAGATGCTCGACCGCCTGGACCGCATCGTCAGCGAGGCCGGTGGCGCCGTCTATCCGGCCAAGGACGCGCGCATGTCCGGCGCGCTGTTCCGCCAGGCCTACCCCGCCTGGGAAGAATTCTCCCGCTTCATCGACCCCCGATTCTCATCCGGCTTCTGGCGCCGGGTGATGGAGTAAGCATGCAGAAGATCCTGATCATCGGCGCCACCTCGGCCATCGCCGAATCCGTCGCGCGCCTGTACGCCGGGCGCGCCGCCGCGCTCTACCTGGTGGGCCGCAGTGCCGGCAAGCTGGATGCCATCGCCGCCGACCTGCGCGTGCGTGGCGCCCCGCACGTGCATACCGGCGTGCTGGACGTGAACGACCTGTCCGCACATGGCGCGCTGCTGGACGATGCCTGGTCGGCGCTGGGCGGCGTGGATACCGTGCTCATCGCCCACGGCACGCTGCCGGACCAGGCCGCCTGCGATGCGTCGGTGGAGCTGTCGCTGCGCGAGTTCGCCACCAACGGCACGTCGACGATTGCCCTGGCGGCCGCCCTGGCCCAGCGCCTGCAGTCTGGCGCCAGCCTGGCGGTGATCTCCTCGGTGGCCGGTGATCGTGGCCGCGCCAGCAACTACCTCTATGGCAGCGCCAAGGCGGCCGTGACCGCCTACCTGAGCGGCCTGGGCCAGCGCCTGCGCCCGGCCGGCGTCAACGTGCTGGTCATCAAGCCGGGCTTCGTCGATACGCCGATGACGGCCGCCTTCAAGAAGGGCGCGCTGTGGGCGACGCCGGACAAGGTGGCCGCCGGCATCCTCAAGGCCATCGGCAAGCGCAAGGCCGTGGCCTACCTGCCCGGTTTCTGGTGGGCGATCATGATGATCATCAAGAACATTCCCGAATTCGTCTTCCGCAGGATCAAGCTCTGACATGACCGACAAGCACGCCAAGATCGTCATCACCGGAGCCGCCGGGCTGGTCGGGCAGAACCTGATCGTCGAGCTCAAGCAGCAGGGGTATACCCAGCTGGTTGCCATCGACAAGCACGCGCACAACCTGGACATCCTGCAGAAGCTGCACCCGGATGTGCGCGTGGTGCTGGCCGACCTGGCCGAGCCCGGCACCTGGGCCGGCGAGTTCAACGGCGCGGCCTGCGTGGTGCAGCTGCATGCACAGATCACCGGCAAGACCACCGACCTGTTCGTGCGCAACAACATCACTGCCACCGGCCATGTGTTGAAGGCAACCCAGGGCGCGGCCGTGCCCTACATGGTGCACATCAGTTCGTCGGTGGTGAACTCGGTGGCCAAGGATGACTACACCAACACCAAGCGCGAGCAGGAAGATATGGTGGTGGCCAGCGGCCAGCGCCACTGCGTGCTGCGTCCCACGCTGATGTTCGGCTGGTTCGACCCCAAGCACCTGGGCTGGCTGTCGCGCTTCATGGCCCGCACGCCGGTGTTCCCGATCCCGGGCGATGGCAGGTTCATGCGCCAGCCGCTGTACGAACGCGACTTCTGCCGCTGCATTGCCAAGTGCATCGAAACCGAACCGGATGGCGAGGTCTTCGACATCGTCGGTGACACCCGCGTGGACTACGTGGACATCATCCGCACCATCAAGCGGGTGAAGAAGCTGCACACCGTCATCGTGCATATCCCGATCGGCTTCTTCGGCTTCCTGCTGAAGGTCTACAGCCTGTTCAGCAGCAAGCCGCCCTTCACCGCCGACCAGCTGAAGGCACTCAGTGCCGGCGATGACTTCAAGGGCATCGACACCGAGGCCGTGTTCGGCGTGAAGCAGACGCCGTTCGAAGAGGCCATCCGCGAAAGCTACACGGACAAGCGTTACAGCCATATCGTTCTGCAACGCTGAAGGAATGCGAAGGATGCGCATGTTTGCAACGGTCGCGGCAGCGGCCTGCCTGGCCCTCGCGGTGGGCTGGTCGCTGCTCCCCGTCCGCGCCCCGGCGGCACCGGTCTCGACAGTGGACGGCGGCTGCAGCCCGTCACACTCGCCCTACCTGCAATCGGCGGCTGCACCCGGCGGGGCTGCCATCAGCTACTGCAATGGTGGTGACGCGGCGACGGCATCGTTGTCGCTGCGCATTCCTGCCGGCACGCTGGAGCGCCAGGACATCGTGGTCGCAGGCTACATCGATGGCACCGATGTGCGGATGACGCTGCAGCCGGCGGACGCCAGTGCTGCACCGATCCAGGTGCGGCAGACCGTGGGCGAACGCTGGCTGCCGGTGGCCGTGGAGATCCCCGCGACGTGGAAGGGCCAGCCGCTGGTGGCCACGCTCGACGACGAAGGCCGCGGGTTCTCGCAATGGGCGGGCATGGCACTGTCGCCGAAGGCGCAGGAGCGGGCCGCCCAGGAGCGCACGGTGCCCTGGGCCCTGCTGGTGCTGGCAGCAGTGCTGGCCCTGGTCGCCCGCCAGGCCAGCCCGCCGCCCGAACGGTCCGGCCCGCGCCATGCGCTGGTGATGGCCACGCTGCTGGTCTCCACGCTGCTGCTCGGCAACCAGTTCTACCGCGGCGACATTGCTGGCATCTGGACGCATCCGGACGAGGAGATTCCCATCAAGGTGATGGAATCCATGCACGTACACGGTGACCTGAACACCGACTTCGCGCGCGCGGACCTGCCTGTCTTCAGCGAATTCCGCTACAACTTCTCCGGCTACATCCTGGCCGCCTACGCCTCAGCCCGGGTCTTCGCGCCGGCAGCGTTCAACAGCCCGCATGACCTGCTGGAGCACCTGCTTGCGCTGTCGCGCTGGTGCTCCGCGGCGACCCTGGCGCTGTGCCTGCTGGTGCTGCTTCGCCATGCGAATGCGCTCTTCGCCGTGGTCGGCACGGTGCTGGTCGCACTGGTTCCACAGCTCTACCAGGATGCGCACTACGCGCGGCTGGAACCGCTGAGCACCCTGCTGGCCACGCTTGCGTTCGCGTTGATGACCCTGTCGCCACAGCGGGAGCGTGCGCGCATCGTGCTGCTGGCCGTACTGGGTGGCCTGGCGGGCGCATTGACGACCATCAAGTTCACCTACGTCATCTACCTGCTGTTCTGCGTCGTTGCAGCACTGCCGATGCTGCCGGCGGAAGGTCCGCTGCTGCAGCGCCTGCGCCCGCTCGTCCGCTACGGGGTCGTCTCGGCGCTCGGCTTCGTCGCCGGTTTCTGGGTGGCGTCGCCATCGATCGTCGCCGACCTGCCTGGATTCCTTGCCGGCATCAAGGCACTGGACAACCAGTACGGCGGCGGCCATCCACCGCACGGCTTCATTGAACCGTCGCTGCCGAAGCAGGTGGGGCTGATTGCGAGCTACTACGCGGCAACGCTTGGCGTGCCGCTGGTCGTACTGCACCTGGCCGGCTATGCGCGCGCCACGCTGGCACCGGCCAAGTACGCGTTCGGCGGGGTCATGCTCATCACCCTGCTGGCCTTCCTCACCCAGCAGGTGTTCTTCGAGCGCAATTTCAGCCCGTTCCTGCCCTGCTTCATCATCATCGCGGTGGTCGGTCTGGCCAACATCGAGCACGGATTGAAGCAATGGGCCGGCCTGCAACCGGGCAAGGGTGCCACCGCGCTGCGGCTGCTGCTGGCGGCGCTGCTGCTGGCCAGTGGCTGGAATGCCTGGTCGGTGACCCAGCGGCTGGCGCCGCACTTCTCCGCCTCCGCGCTGATCGCCAGCAACCAGGCCCAGGCCAACGCCGTGCGCGGCGCCGCGGCACGCCTTGGCGCGGACCGGATCGAGCAGATCACCTATCCCGCGATCCTCGGCCTGCAACTGCCCGCGGCACAGGACGGGTGCGTGCTTTACCAGGGCATTTCCTACAACGACGACTGGTCCGCCCGCTACTACGGGCAACTGGAAGCCGCAGGGCTGAAGCTCGCCGCGCGCATCGGATCGGAGTTCGATGATCTCCCCATCAACACGCTGCACACCTACCACAGCTCGAGCACGCTCCTTTACTACGATCCCTTCCGGTGCAGCCGGCCGGAGACGGTTCGGTGAATGCGCGCATGGACAACACGCCTTCTGCTTACGCAGCAACATTCAGGATGAAACCCGCCATGAACATGGAAAGAACCAGGCCCGCTTCGCTGCTACTCGAGTTCTTCAGCCGCCGCTACCTGATGTTCCTGCTGTCGGGCGGATCCTCGGCGGTCCTGGGGGTCGTGCTGCGCCTCCTGTTCAGCCAGTTCATGACCTACACTTATTCCGTCATAGCGTCCTATTTCTTCAGTACGCTGGCCGCTTACGCCCTGAACAAGCGGCTCGTTTTCCGTGGCCGGGCCGGGGGCGGCGAGCTGGGCAGGTTCTTCGTGGTCAACATCATCGGCCTTGCGCAGACGACCCTGCTCAGCAACCTCTTCTTCAGGGTGATCCACTGGGCAGTACCGGTTTCGATCCCCGTAGCGGAAACGGCCGGCCATGCAGTCGCCCTGTCCACCTTGGCTGTCACCAGCTTCATCATCCACAAGTTCTGGACCTTCTCCGACAGGCGGGGCGGCCAGGCTGAATGACCCTCCGCTGCCGCCGCCGTCAGCGGCCGGCGCAGCAACGTGGCAGCATCCCTTCAGATCCTCCTTCCAGATCACACCATGAGCAACAAGCGATTTGCCATCATCGGCGCAGGCCCCATGGGCCTGATGGCCGCCGTGAAACTCCTCGACCAGGGCCATTCGGTCACGATCTACGAACGTGACGACCGCATTGGCGGCATGTCGGCCAATTTCGATTTCGATGGGCTGTCGATCGAACGCTACTACCACTTCATCTGCAAGACCGATTACCCCCTGTTCGCGCTGCTCGAGCGCTATGGCCTGTCCAAGGCGCTGCGCTGGACCGACACCAGGATGGGCTATTTCTACAAGGGAAAGCTCTACAAGTGGGGCAACCCGTTCGCACTGCTGGCCTTCCCCCACCTCGGGCCGATCAGCAAGTTCCGCTATGCGCTGCACGTGATGTACACCAAGGGCATCAAGGACTGGACGGCGCTGGACAAGGAAGAGGCCGGCACGTGGATCCGCCGCTGGGTCGGCCAGAAGGCCTATGACGTGATGTGGAAGGATGCCTTCCGCCTGAAGTTCTTCGAGTTCAAGGACAACCTGTCGGCCAGCTGGATCGGCACGCGCATCAAGCGCGTGGCCCTGTCCCGCCGCAACCTGATGAACGAGAGCATGGGTTACCTGGAAGGCGGCTCGATGACGCTGCTCGAGCGCATGGTGCAGGACATCCAGGCCCGTGGCGGCCGCATCGAACTGTCCCGTGGCATCGATGAAGTGGTTTCCGAGAACGGCAAGGTCACCGGCGTCTCGATCAGCGGCGAGTTCACACCCTACGATGCGGTGATCTCCACCGCGCCGATCCAGTACGTGCCGGCTCTGGTGCCGGGCCTGCCGGCCGACTTCCGCGACAAGGTCGCGGCGGTGCAGAACATTCCCGTCGCCTGCGTGATCCTCAAGCTCAAGCATGCGGTGAGCGAAAACTTCTGGATGAACATCAGCGATCCGGGCATCGAGATCCCGGGCGTGATCGAGTACAGCAACCTCAACCCGGGCCACGATCCGGACCAGAAGATCCTGTACGCGCCTTACTACATGCCCAAGACCCACCCGAAGTGGCAGCAGTCCAACGCTGAACTGATCGAGGAAGTGCTGGGCTACCTGGCGCGCATCAACCCGGCCTTCAAGCGCGACTGGGTGCTGGCGTCGCACTGCCATCGCTATGAGTTCGCGCAGACCATCTGCCCGCCGGGCTTCCAGGACATGCTGCCGTCGATGCGCACGCCGGTGCAGGGCTTCTTCATGGCCGACACCGCCTACTACTACCCGGAAGACCGCTCGATCAACGAGAGCATCAACACCGCCCAGGCACTGGTGGACGAGGCACTGCGCTGATGAATCCGAGGCCTGGTGCCGTGCGCGCCCGCTTTTCGCAGTGGTTGCATCCGCAGCACCCGGCGTTCCTGCTGGCGATCCTGCTGGTGCCGATGATGGCCGTGCGCGCCTACCTCGTGCTGCGCTTCGGCAGCAGCAGCCCGTTCTGGGACCAGTGGGATGCCGAGTTCGACAATCTACTGCTGCCCTACCTGCGGGGCGAACTCGGACTGGGCCACTTGTTGGCGGCCCACAACGAGCATCGCATCCTCTTCACGCGGCTGATCTCGCTGGGCCTGTTCTCCGCCAACGGCGGCCAGTTCGATGCCAAGGTGGAGATGCTGTTCAACATCATCCCGCATGCGGCGGCCCTGGGCGCGATGGCATTCGCCGGCATGCGCACGCTGCCGGCAACGGCACGCCCCTTCCTCATGCTGGGTGTGTTCGCACTTACGGCTGCGCCCTTTGGATGGGAAAACCTGATCGCCGGCTTCCAGAACCAGTTCTTCATCTTGGCGCTGCTTTCGGTCGTGACGGTCTGGCTGGCATCGGCCGACGTGCTTGATCGCCGCCGCCTGCTGGCCATGGTGGCCTGTGCCGCCCTGGCGCTGTTCACGATGGCAACGGGCGTGCTTGCAGCGGCAGCGGCAGCAGGCCTGCTGATCTACCGGTTGTTGAACCGGGACGTCGCCAAGCGCATTGGGTTGCTGGCCGTGGTGCTGCTGATTGCCGTTGCCTGCGCGGGACTGCTGATCATGCCGGCGGCCCCCCACGACGCAGCGTTCCGCGCACAGTCTCTGCCGCAGTTCGTGGAAGCGCTGAAGCAGACCCTGAGCTGGCCGATGCGCCCCCGCTGGACCAGTGTCCTGGTGCTGTGGGCACCGACGATCACGCTCACGGTCGTGTTGCTGAAGCGCCTGCTGTCACGGCAACCCGCAACCCGTGGCGAGCGCTTTGCCTTCGCCATCGCCGGTTGGGTCCTGGTCCAGGCCGTTGCGATGGCCTACTCGCGCGGCGTCGAAGTGCATAACGGGGTGACCTCGCGCTACACCGACCTGCTGGCCATCGGCGTCATCAACAACCTGTGGCTCGTCCTCCATGCGGCCTTCCGGCATGGACGCGCGCTCCCGCAGTGGGCAAGGGCCACCGTGCCTGCCGTCTTCATCGGCTGGCTGGCGCTGTCGTCGTACCCCATCTTCATGGCATCCCAGGCCAGCATGGCGCACCGCGCGGTGATCGGGTCGGACCAGGAACGCATCTTGGCCGCGTACCTTGCCGACGGCAATATCGACGCCCTTCGGAACGCTCCTGCCCTGCTGCCCTACCCGGATGCCGATCGCCAGGCGCGGCTGCTCGACAGCGCCGAGGGCGCCTCGATGATGCCCGCGGAGATCAGGCGTCCGCTGGCCTTCAGCCTCACGGCTTGCAATGGCATCAGCCGCCCGGGTGCCTACGTCACCTTGGGCAGCAAGCCGCAGGCGCTGGGCACCTATGAACCTGCGTCCGGCGATGCCAATACCACCGAGTGCAGCAGCGAGCCGGTCGCCTTCAAGGGTGGCCGCGTGGTCTATTTCCAGGGCGGCTACGGTCCTCCGCTGGTGTCTGCCACGCTGGTCGGCAAGCAGCACACGGTCGAGCTGGTGAAGCGCGGCGTGGCCGGCGAGCGCTGGGAAGGGCATGTCCTCACGCTGCCGGCGGATGAGTACCGCCTGCGCGTCGTCGACAAGGACCCCCATGGCTGGGTCGCCGTGACGCCTCCGACACCCGTCGGCGCACTCACCGCACTGCGCATGTGGGCCGAGGAGCGCCGGGGCCCCGGGCTGTTCGTCGCGCTGGTGCTGACCCTGATGCTGCTGACCGTCGCGGTGGTCCGATCAAGCAATCGCGGCGGGGAAGCGCTCGCATGAGCCGCCAGTTCCTGCTGTTCGTCATCTGTGGCGGCACCGCGGCGGCGGTCAACGTGGGCAGCCGCATCCTGTTCAGCCTCGCCGTACCGTTCGAGGTTGCCGTGTGCCTGGCCTACGGGCTGGGCATGCTGACGGCCTTCATCCTCAACCGCGTGCTGGTCTTCAAGGGATCGGATCGTCCGATCGGCCAGCAGGTGGCGTGGTTTGTCGGCATCAACGTCATCAGCCTGCTGCAGACGCTGGCCATCAGCGTCCTCCTCAAGCGCTGGCTGCTGCCGGCGCTGGAATGGCCGCTGGACATCCCGCTCAGCGCCCATCTGGTCGGCGTCGCCGTCCCGATCGTCACCGCCTACCTGGGGCACAAGCACTTCACGTTCGCGCGCAGCAAGGGCAGCTGAACCTGAACGTTCACGCTGCGGCCCCCTCGGCCGCACAGTAAACTAGGGGGTCGATCCCTTTGTCACCGATGAATGGAAGCCTATCCCAGCTCCCCGCTGCACCTCCTGCGCAGCCTGCGCCATAACCGCGGGCTGGTCCTGGCCCTCGCCGCCCGCGAGATTGCCGCCCGTTACCGGGGGTCGCTGCTGGGCCTTGCCTGGGCCCTGGTCCAGCCGATCTTCATGCTGGCCATCTACACCTTCGTTTTCAGCGAGGTGTTCAAGGCACGCTGGCCCGGCGGCAGCGGCTCGCGCACCGAGTTCGCCCTGGTCCTGTTCAGTGGCCTGCTGGTGTTCAACCTGTTCTCCGAAGTGTTCAACCGCGCACCCACCCTCATCGTGGGCAACGCGAACTACGTGAAGAAGGTTGTCTTCCCGCTCGAAGTGCTGCCCTGGGTGAGCGTGCTCACCGCCATGTTCAGCCTGGCGGTGAACCTGGTGGTGTGGCTGCTGTTCTACCTGGTCTCGACCGGCCTGCCGCCGGTGACCGCCCTGCTTGCCCCGGTGGTCATGCTGCCGATGGTGCTGTTCATGACCGGCGTGGCCTGGCTGCTGTCGGCACTGGGCGTGTTCCTGCGCGACACCGCACAGATCACGGCCATCATCACCACCGCGGTGATGTTCCTGACCCCCATCTTCTATCCGATCGACGCGATCCCGGCCTCGCTGCGCCCGTTCCTCAACATCAACCCGCTGGCGCCGATCGTCGCGCAGATGCGTGATGTCCTGATCTGGGGCAAGGGCCTGGACCCGGTGCTGTACCCCATCTGCCTGCTGGTGTCGGCACTGGTGTTCGTCGGCGGCTTCGCCTTCTTCCAGCGCACGCGCAGGGGGTTTGCCGATGTGCTCTGACATCGCGATCCAGGTGCGCGACCTGGGCAAGTGTTTCAACATCTACGAAAAGCCGGCGCATCGCCTGATGCAGATGCTCTGGCGTGGCCGCCGGCAGTACTACCGCGAATTCTGGGCACTGCGCGAAGTCGGCTTCACGATCCGCCGCGGCGAGACCGTCGGCATCATTGGCCGCAACGGTGCCGGCAAGTCTACGTTGCTGCAGATGATCTGCGGCACCCTCACCCCCACCGAGGGCGAGATCACGGTCAATGGCCGGGTCGCCGCGCTGCTGGAGCTCGGCGCCGGCTTCAATCCGGAATTTTCCGGCCGCGAGAACGTCTACCTGGCGGCTTCGCTGTATGGCGTCGATCGCGAGACGGTGTCCAAGCGCTTCGATGCCATCGCGGCATTTGCCGATATCGGCGCCTTCATCGAACAGCCGGTGAAGACCTACTCCAGCGGCATGTATGTGCGCCTGGCGTTTGCGGTGATCGCGCACGTGGATGCGGACATCCTCATCATCGATGAGGCGTTGAGCGTGGGTGATGCCTACTTCCAGCAGAAGTGCATGCGCTTCCTGGCGGGGTTCCAGCGCCAGGGCGGCACCCTGCTGTTCGTCAGCCATGACATGGGCGCGGTCAACGCGCTGTGCGCGTCCGCCGTGCTGCTGCGCCGCCAGGAAGGGCATTACCTGTGCGATGTGGGCAGTGCGCGCGAGATCTCGGCCATCTACCTGCGCGACCTGTATGCCGACCGCATGGACGCCCCCGAAGTGTCCGCGCCGCAGGCGGCCCGGGCCGGCAACTACCAGGCCAGCAACGTGCAGTCCACGCATTTCCACGCGGGCAGCTTCCGTCCGGATGCCGAGGGATTCGGCGCCGGCGGCGCGACCATCGAGGACGTGGTGTTCACCGATGTGGATGGCAACGCGCTCACCGAGTTCACCTCCGGCGATGACGTTCGCCTGTGCATTTCCGCGCGTGCCGGCAAGGCCCTGGCCTACCCGGCGGTCGGCTTCATGCTGAAGGACCGCAAGGGCCAGTTCGTCGTTGCCGAAAGTTCGGACAGCTACCTGCGCGAAGAAGCGATTTCGGTCGATGCCGGCAGCGCGTTCACGGTCACGTTCCAGATGCGCCTGCCGCGCCTGGTACGTGGCGAATACAGCCTGGATGTAGCCCTCGCCGAAGGCCCCGGCGATGATCACGTGCAGCATCACTGGCTGCACGATGTGATCGTCCTGACGGCCCTCAACTCCCAACTCGTCCATGGCATCTCCGGCGCCGAACCGCTGGATGTCTCGTTCCGCACGTCGCACACCACATGACCACGATCAACGGGCGCCATGGCGTCTTCGAAACCCTTCCGGGCGACTCCGTCGTCGCCGATTCGCTCCGCTGGTATGGCGAATGGGCCGAGACCGAGCTGGACCTGCTGCGCCGCTTCGTCCCCTCCGGCGGTGTCGTGGCCGACGTCGGCTCGTTCATCGGCACCCATGCCATCGCACTGGCCCGTGCCACCGGACCGCTGGGGCGCGTGCTGGCCTTCGAGCCGCGCCGCGACACCTTCGCGGTACTTGGCCGCAACATCCAGCGCAATGCGCTGGAGGCGATCATCGAGGCCCGCAACGTTGGTGTCTCCAGCCAGCCAGGCAGCATCCGCCTGCTGGATCCGGAGGAAGGCAGCCAGAACCTGGGAAGTCTGGCCCTGGTCGACCATCACGAGGGTTACGAAGTCGCGTTGATCACCCTGGACATGCTGGAACTGCCGCGCCTGGACCTGATCAAGATCGACGTCGAGGGCATGGAAGCCGACGTGATCCATGGCGCACGGGACACGCTGCAGCGCTGCCGGCCGGTGGTGTTCGCTGAATGCAATTCGGTCAGTGGCGCCGCATCGACGCTGGCCGCGTCCGAACAGCTGGGCTATCGCGCGTTCGGTGCGATCTATCCGGCGTACAACCCGGACAACATCAACCGCTGCCCGGACAACTTCTTCGGCAGCAATGCCGAGTGCGCGCTGTTCCTGGTACCGGAAGAACGCGTGGACGACCTGCCCCTGCAGGACATGCGGCCGATCAACATCCTGGAAGACGTGGTGGCCCTGCTGCTCGAGAAGCCGCAGTACCTGCCGGAGATGCTGCCGGATGCGCCGAAGGTGGAAGCGGTACGCCGCCAGGCAATGCACGCCACCCCAGAAGAATCACAGGTCCGCCCGCCGCTGCACGTGGTGGTTCCCTTCTATCGCAACGAACAGCTCGTCGCCCCGCTGATGCGCGGGCTGCGCAACGTCGCCAGCGAGCTGGCTGCCGCACGCGCCTCGGTCTGGTTCTACAACGACAGCCCTGGCCACGACGGCCTGGCGCGGGCCCTGGATGATGCACTGCAGGCCGGCCTGGAGGGCGTACCGCTGCAGGGCATCGCCAACGAGGACAACCTGGGCTTCATCGGCACCTGCAACCGCGCGTTCGCCCGCGCGATCGCAGAGGGTGCCGACGTGCTGCTGCTCAATTCGGATACCGAAGTGATGCCCGGTGCGATCAGCGAAATGCTGGCCGTCGCCGGCCTCGATCCCATGTTTGGTTTCGTCTGCCCCCGTAGCAACAACGCCACCCTGGCCAGCCTGCCCCACTCGCTGGAGCACCAGGATGTCAGCGCCGCCGAAGCCTTTGCCCGCTTCGCGCCGCTGGCACGAAGGCTGCCACGCTGCACCCTGGCGCCGACCGCCATCGGTTTCGCGCTCTGGATCCGTGGCACGCTGCTGGCCGAGTTCGGCGTGTTCGACACCGCATATGGCAAGGGCTACAACGAAGAAAACGACCTGATCATGCGCGCCAACCGCGCGGGTTATCGTGCGGTGCTGGCCAACCATGCCTTCGTATGGCACCAGGGCGAGCAGTCCTTCGCCACCACCCAGCAGCAGCGCAGCGAGCGCGACGCACACAACGGGGCGTTGCTGCGCGCGCGCTATCCGGAATACCCGAAGCTGGTCGAACGCTACTACCACTCGCCCGAGTACCGTGCCGAGACGCTACTGGAAGCGCTTGAACCGGCCGATGCGCCGCGGATGATCGCGTTCGATTTCTCCTCGTTCGGCGCCTTCCACAACGGCACGTTCGAGTCGGGGGTGAAGCTGGTCGCCGCGGCACTGCGCTCCTGGCCCGACGACGTGCGCATCGGCGTGATCATGAGCCGGCAGGCCTGGGACTTCCACGGCATGCCGCGCCTGGCGGGCCTGACCCGCCTTGAGCCCGGCCAGAGCAACGGGCAGGCGGCAGCCGTCGTGCGCATCGGCCAGCCCTACCAGGTGGACGTGCTCACCCGTCTGTTCAGCACCGCGCCGGTGGTGGGCATTTTCATGCTCGACACCATCTCCAGCGACTGCGGCTACCTGGCCCTGGACATGGACGAGGACATCTGGCGCTTCGCGCTGGAGAACATGAGCGTGCTGTTCACCAATTCCGCTTTCACCCTGGACCGCATCCGCCAGCGCTACGCCATCGGCCCGCACGTGATGCAGAGCGTGTCGCGGCACTCGCTGGATCCGGCGGACTATGCCGCGTACGACCCGGCAGCGGCCGCCGGAAGCCATGTCCTGGTGATCGGCAACCACTACGCGCACAAGTTCGTGAAGGAAACGGCGGACGCACTGGCCAGTGCACTGCCGGGCCGCAGGATCATCGCCATCGGCTACCCGCAGGAAGGCGAGCGTTCGAAGGACATCGAGGCATTCCAGGCCGGTCACATCGACGACGAGACGTTCCGTGCGTTCTATCGCGATGCCGAGCTGGTGGTGTTCCCGAGCCACTATGAGGGCTTCGGTTTCCCGGTCCTGCATGCACTGGCGCACCACCGCCCGGTGTTCGTGCGCGATACCGGTCTGAACCGGGAGCTGGCCGGCCAGATAGTCACGTCAGCCAACATCCACCGCTATGAAACCACCGGCGAACTGGTCGCGCGCCTCGGCGCCGGCATCCCGGCCTGGAGCGAGGAGCGGCGCGAAGGCGAAGCAGACGGGTGGCGGCGTTCGGCGCTGGAGGTCTATGACACCCTGGACGAGGCCATGCGCCGCGTCGATGCGCAGCAGATCGCGACGACCCTGCGCCGCCTGGACGGACTGGCGGCGACGTTGCCGCCGCCCTCGCTGCGCACGTCCGGCCAGCGCGCCGGCGTCCGCCTGGGCCGATTGATCGACCGCCTGCTTCGCCTGCCCGGAATGGCTGCACTGGCGCGGGTGCTTGCGCGGGTCTATCGCGGCGCCAAGGGTTAGTCGAGCTGCCACGGATGTACCAACGCAGAAGGCCCGGGCATCGACGCCCGGGCCTTCTTCAGTTTGTGGATCCTGCCGATGAACCGGATCAGGACACGGCAGGTTGCACCGCTATCCGGGCTTCGCTGCTGGGGGCCCGAGGGGTCTTCGGCTTCAGACGCAGCGCAGGCTGTTCGATCAGATGCCACGACAACCACGCGAGAACGAAAGTGATGGCCAGCGCCATCCCCAGGCTCTGCAGGAAGGAGAGCCGATCACCCAGCGCCCAGATGATCGTCTGCTGGACCGGAAACGCGTAGATGTAGATGCCATAGGAAAGGTCACCGAAACGACCGAACCTGCGCAGCACCGGAAAACTGGCATTACCCAGGGCGACGAAGATGAAGGGTGTAATCACGAACGCGGCCACCAGCTGGTGTTCCAACGCCACCAGCACGCCGCCCAGCACGACGGCCAGCAACAGGGTCGTCAATGCACGCGCAGGCGTCGACCAGATCTCGCGGAAGTAATGCAGCAGCACACCGGAGAAAAAGAACGTAGCGAACTCCACTTCATGGATCCGCCCGCCACCACTGCGGAACACGCCCTCTGCGTCATGGATTCCGTAGTACCAGACCGCCAGGGCAGCGGTCATCGCAAGCAGCAGCCAGCGCCAGCGGAGCACGCCAATCATGCCCAGCAGCGCCAGGTATCCATAGCAGTGGACTTCGATCGGGATCGTCCACAGCACGCCATTGGGAATGTAAGCGACAGGGCTCTGCGGGAAAACGCCCTGCAGGAACGGCTGGACCTGGAACAGCATCGTCTTGAAGTACGTCCAGGTCAGCTCGTCGCTGAAGTAATCCGCCAACGGCATCGTCGTGACGATCGGGCCCAGCACCAGTGCGCACAGCAGCAGGACGCACAACAGGCCCGGCCAGATGCGAAGGAGGCGCCGATGCGCAAAGCGGATCAGGTCCGGATCTCGTTGCCAGCTCTGCGCAACGAGGAACCCGCTGATCGAGAAGAACACGAAGACACCGAATCCACCCAACGTCTGGTACTTCAGCACCAGCGGCTCTGGCAACGCAGAAAGTGCAAAGTGGTGACTGATCAGAACGCTGGTCGCCGCTACGAAGCGGACGAAATCGAAATTATTGGTTCGATGGCTCAGCTCCTCCTTCTTTTCATGGGTCATATGCGCACCGGATAGGAGTTGAGGCAGCTCTCAACCGAGCCCGCGAACTGGCTCTCCAGGGCAGACGCAAGCTGCCCGCGGTCGAAGAGATTCACGACACTGGGTTCACTGCCAAAGGCGTCCCGGATGGATTGCGCGATATCGCCCTTCTGCACGGCAAGCGGCAGATGGAAGCCTCGGAACGTTGCGACAACATCGCCCGTGGCGCCATCCGGCGACAACAGGATATTGACCTGGCTCTCATCGCTGCGGTCGCGCGCAACCCAGCCCACATCGATGCCATAACCGAACTGCTGGCCTGCACTGACCACCAGCTTGCGGATCGCATCCTCATGCGCCCGGGCCAGCACGCCGGACTGCACGAACGCATCCACCTGCCGGCGGAACAACGGGTAGCGCAGATCGATGATCGCCTCGTTGGCAGGTACCGTGGTCGCATTGAGCGACACGATGCCGGCATCCAGGTTGGAACCGCGGCCGTGGTGGAACACGTAGGTGCCCGGCGCCAGCACGATGCGGTAACCGGCGGCGAGGCTGCGCAGGCTCCAGTCCGTCTCCTCGCAGTAACCGCGACCGAAGCACGGATCCATGATGCCGATCTCGCGCACGACATCGGTGGAGATCAGGATGCAGAACGAGATGCCTGCCGGAATATCCATCGCGGCATCGCCGAAATGACCCGCCAGGCCGGCATGCACCCAGTCAACCACGCCCTGGTCATGCAGGAAGCGGTTGGGATCTTCATTGGGCAGCGAATAGATCGAAACGTTGTTGGACCAGGCGGTGACCGAACCCACATCGGGCTGCCGGGAAACTTCCAGCATCTGGCCCATCAGGTCGCGCGGGTACAGCACGTCCGAATTGCTGATCACCACGTAGTCGTAGCCGCGCTTGACCGCGGTCAGCATGCCCAGGCTCACGTTGCGCGGAATGCCGAGGTTGCGCGGCGTCCGGTAATACATGACGTCGCGCTCGCGGCAGAACGCAGCCAGCTCCTCGCTCCAGCCCGGCTCCGGGCTGGCATCATCCAGCACCAGCACATCGATCTGCGCATGCGTCTGGTCCATGCGGATCGCACTTTCAATGGCGGCGGGCACGAAGGCACGTCCGTTGTAGACGGTGATGCAATGCAGGATGCGTGGCCGGGCCATCAGAGGAACCGCCGCAGCTTGCCGCTGAAGATCGCTGCAATCTGCACGGCGCGCGACGAGCGCACGCGCTCGAACCGCTCCTTCAGCTCGGCATGCTCGGCAACCAGGGCAGGCGAAACCATCGGTACGCCGCGCTGCGTGGCCTGCTCGACCTTGATGCGCTCCAGTTCGGAACGTGCGCTGATCAGCTCACGGCTCATCGACGTCAAGCGCGACGTCAGGTCCATCACGCGGGCGTTGGCGACTTCGAAGTCGATCAGCGCCTGCTCCAGGGAAATTCCATCCAGGTCAGTGGTATTCATGCGTTCAATATTCCATTAATGGCGCGGTGCGCCAGCCAGGATCTGGCGGTAGGCGTGGACGAGGTCAGTGGCCGTTGCGTCCCAGGTCAATGGGGCACCACTTGCAAGGATGTGGCGGATGTTGCGCGCGCCCTGCCGTGGGTCCGCCAGCAGCTGCTGGCAGTAGTCGGCCATGTGCGCCGGGTCCCAGTCGCGCGGCAGGTCAGGCGAATCGATCAGCTCGCGAAGCGGACCGAAGTTGACGTGCGCGGTGGGCGTGCCCATGGCTGCCGCTTCGAAGGGCACCAGGCCGAATCCCTCGGCGGAGGTTGGATACAGCACGATGGCCGCATGGCGCAGCAGCCAGTTGCGCGCGGCGCTGCTGACGTCGGGCAGCACCAGCAGCGCATCCTCGTCGGACGCCCGCCTGGCCACGGCCTCTTCCTGCCGGGACGAGCCCTTGGCCACCACGGCACCCGCCAGCACCAGCCCGATGGCATGCCCACGCTCGCGCAGGGTGTTCCAGGTACGGATGGCCAGGTCACGGTTCTTGTGCGAGTAGCTGGCGCCAAGCACCAGCAGGAACGGCATCGCGGCCATGCCACGGGCAACCAGCTCGGCCGGAATCTGCTCCACATCGGTATCACCGAGGTGGTCGCCGCCGTTCTTGGCAATGTGGATGCGCTGGAGGTCGATCGGCAGCCGCTCCTCGACCACGGAATCGCGGGTATCCGCCGAAATGGCCACGATCGCATCGGCGTTGCGCGCGGCCGTCTCGATGTTGCCGCGGTACTGCAGCCAACGCTCACCGCTGTCGTGGTAGCTGCCGATCCGGTAGGCGATCAGATCCTGCAGGGTCACCACCGTGCGCTTGGCCAGCTGGCGCCAGCGATCCCAGGGAATCAGGCTGTCGGGCTGGAAAGGACGATGCAGGATATCCACTTCGTCGGCGCCCTCGAAGCGCAGGTCCGCCGCATTGCACAGGGTCACCTTGGGCTGCAGCATCAGGTCGGCGGCATACACCGGCAGGTGACCGTGCGGCACGGCCAGGATCACCCGGCTGACATCCTCGCGGCGCAGCAGCGCGCGCACCAGCGCCAGGGTCTGCACCTGGGTGCCCATTTCCATCGGCCCCAGGCAGGAGCCGTCGATCAGGATCCGCAGCCCCTGCACCTTCGACCTGGCTACATCCAGGGCGATGGCCAGCGGCGATTTTTCCGATGCACGCAGCTGGTCATGCAGGGCCGGGAAACTGGCATCGGCCGCATGCAGCGATGCGCGCGATCCCGCATCTTCGGTGGCTTCCACCGGAGCACCCGTCGCCGTCCACTGCGCGGTGACGTAGGTACCGGCGTCGAGCACGTGGCGGAAGCCGCGGCGTGCGCTGCGCAGGCCGAACTCGGCCAGCGACAGCGACACCAGATTGTCGCGCTGGTCGTCCAGCCCGCCCAGCGCGCGCAGCACGGATGCGTTCACCAGTACGGCCGGTCCCACCGGAACCTGCAGCGACACCGGCCCGCTGTCCGGCAAGGTCTGCCGGAGGCGCGCACACACGCCCACCTCATCCATGCCACCGATGCCATAAGGCGTGGGCGAGTTGCGGTAGGGGAAACTCAGCATGCCGGCGGCATTGGACAGGAACGATACCGATGCAATGCGCGGGTCGTCGCGCATCCAGGCCAGCGCCCGCTGCAGCAACGCCGGCGGCACCGCGACGGGCGACCCCGCCACAAGCACCGCTTCGAGGCCAGGGCGCTGTTCGAGCAGGCCGGACAGGGCCGCTGACAGCGTCCAGGCCGACAGCAGCTGTGCCTTGGCCCCCTTGAAGCACTGCTCGGCGGTCACGTTGTCCCAGGCGGCGATGACGCAGCCGTTGCTGTCCTGCACCTTCTCCAGCGAGCGTACCGAATCGAGCCAGTCCCGCGGCGACCCCGTGATTGCCGCCAGCGTGACGACAGCGCAGGGTTCATCCATGGACGGTGACTGGCTCATGCGTACCCCCGCTCGATCAGCCACTGGCCGACACGGCGCGCACCTTCATCGAAGGAAACCTGCGCACGCACGCCCAGCGACGCCGCCAGCGGCGATGCATCGGCAACGGCCCAGCGCACGTCGCCGTCGCGGAACTTGCCGCAGACCACGGGCGCCGGAGCGTCGTGCATGGCGGCGATGGCGCGGGCAGCATCGGCGATGGTGGTGACCACGCCACTGCCGACGTCGAGGGTGCGCACGCTCGACGGCGGGCTGCGCAGGCCTGCCACCAGGGCTGCCACCACGTCATCGATGTAGACGAAATCGCGCCCGATCAAGCCGTCTTCGTAGATGTCCAGCGCCTGGCCCTTGCGCGCCAGCCGGTGGAACAGCGTGATGATGCCGGTATAGGCGTTGAAGGGCGACTGGCCCGGGCCGTACACGTTCTGCAGGCGGAAGACCGACAGCGGTACCTGCATCGCGCCACACCACGCGGCGAGGATGTGCTCCTGCGCCAGCTTGGTGCCGCCGTACACGCTGGTCGGGGCCGGGAACACGGCGTCTGCGCGATGCGGCAGCGGCTGCGCCGGACCCGTAGCCGAAGGGGACGCCGCGTCCCACTGCGCCCGCGCCAGGACGGCATGCGAACGCGGCGGCGGATAGAACGTCGTGCCATCGGCATCCAGCCATGCGCCTTCGCCGTACACCGCGCGGCTGGAGGCCAGCAGCACATGGTCAGGCACCAGGTTGCGGGCCGAGAACGCATCGATCATCGCCGTGGTTCCCACGACGTTGACGTGCGCGTGGCGCGACGCCTCGGTCAGTGACTGCCCGGTGCCGGTCTCGGCAGCAAGGTGCACCACGATGGACGGGTGCCAGCGATCAAGCACTTTTTCCCAGGTCGCGGCCTCGGTGACATCGCCGACGATCAGCTCGACGTCCGCGTCCAGTGCATCGGGGCGGCGCGATTCTGCGTGGATCTGGGGATGCAGGTTGTCCACTGCCACGATGGGAAGACCAAATGCCTTGAGTTGCGCGGAGAGCGCACACCCGATGAAGCCTGCGCCGCCCGTGACGATTACTGCCTTCTGCATTGTCATGAATTCCTTGTTCGTTCTAGTGGCCGTTGTCACGCAACATCTTTCAGTCGCGGGAAAGCAGCAGATCTACCTGGCCCGACGGGCCGGCAGTGGCGCAGTGGCGAAGGATCTCGCCGTTGTTCAGTTCCTGCAGGGAGCCATCGCCTATCACCAGCAGGCGCAGGCCGAACGCCCGATAGGCGTCCAGCGCCTGCAGGGGATCGATGTGCTCGGCACGCAGCAGCGCCGGGCTGAATTCCACGACGATGCGTATGCCCGGTGATCGCGCGATCACGCCGGCCATGCCACGCAGCACCTGCAGCTCGTACCCCTGCACGTCGATCTTGACGACGTCGGCCTGCAGCTCCGGATACAGGGCATCCAGGCTGATGCAGGGCGCCAGCATGTCCACGGCATCGTCATCCACGCCGCGGGTATCGCCCAGGTTGTTGGGCGAGCTGCGCAGCCCGATGACACCGCGTGCCTCACCCAGCGCGCAGGCGTGCACGCGGACCCGGTCACCGTGCGGCCAGACATTGAGCCGAAGCAGGTCGCTCATCCTCGGCTGCGGTTCGAACGCCAGCGTGCGCAGTGCCGGATAGCGCTGCGACAGCAGGCAGGAGAAGTAGCCTACGTTCGCGCCGACATCGATGAACACACCGTCGGCGCGGTTCTTTGCTGCGTCCAGCAGCACCTTGCCGACCTCGGCATCCCAGTGCCCGCTGTTGCGGGCATGCTCGCGCATCACCTGGTCTTCCATTGGAAACCACAGGTCACCGGCATCGGTGGACATCCGTTGAACGCGCCAATCCTGTATGCCTGCCGGCAGGCCGGGTGCACTGGTGTCTCTGTACCCACGCTCGGGTGCGTTCATCTTCTGCTCCAGGCTGCAGTGTCCATCACAAGCCACGCCCGCAGGCGGGCACTCACATCGCCAGTGCGTTCTCCAGGTCCACCTGCAGGTCACCCAGGTCTTCCACGCCCACGCTCAGGCGCACCAGTGCATCGCTGATGCCCAGCTGCTCGCGGCGTGCCACCGGGATCGAGGCATGGGTCATCACCGCCGGGTGGTTGACCAGGCTTTCCACGCCGCCCAGCGACTCGGCCAGGGTGAACAGTTCGGTCTTCTCGCAGAAGCGCTTGGCCGCTTCGAAACCGCCCTTGAGCACGATCGAGACGATGCCGCCGTAGCCGGCCATCTGCTTGCCGGCCAGTTCGTGCTGCGGGTGCGAGGGCAGGCCCGGATAGATCACCTTCTCTACCGCCGGGTGCTTGTCCAGCCACTGGGCCAGCGCCAGCGCATTGGCGCAGTGCGCCTTCATGCGCAGCGGCAGGGTCTTCAGGCCACGCAGGGCGAGGAAGCTGTCGAACGGGCCCTGTACGCCACCCACCGAGTTCTGCAGGAAGGCCATCTGCTCGGCAAGTTCGGCGTTGTCGCCGGCCACGACCATGCCGCCGACCATGTCCGAGTGACCATTGAGGTACTTGGTGGCCGAGTGCAGCACCAGGTCCGCGCCCAGCTCCAGCGGGCGCTGCAGCATCGTCGAGGCGAAGGTGTTGTCGACCACCACGATCAGGCCATGGCGCTTGGCGATGGCGGCGACCGCGGCGATGTCCACGATCTTCAGCATCGGGTTGGTCGGGGTCTCGATCCAGACCATCTTCGTCTTCGGCGTGATCGCCGCTTCGAAGGCCGCCAGGTCGGTCAGGTCGACGAAGCTGAAATCCAGCGCGGCGGTGCGGCGGCGCACGCGTTCGAACAGGCGGAAGCTGCCGCCGTAGATGTCGTCCATCGCCACCACGTGGCTGCCGGCGTCCAGCAGTTCGATCACGGTGGAGCTGGCGGCCATGCCCGAGGCGAAGGCGAAACCACGCGTGCCACCTTCCAGCGACGCAACGCAGCGCTCGTAGGCGAAGCGGGTCGGGTTGTGCGTACGCGAGTACTCGAAGCCCTGGTGTTCACCCGGGCTGGACTGGGCGTAGGTCGAGGTGGCGTAGATCGGCGGCATCACCGCGCCGGTGCTCGGGTCGGGCGACTGGCCGCCATGGATGGCCAGCGTGGCCAGCGCCAGCGCGCGGTCGGGCGAAGAAGGGTTGGACATGTGTCGTTTCCTGATTGGCGCCGACATACGGCGCCGCCAAAGCATCAAAAGTCTATCAGCGCAGTCTTAACGAGCTTTGACGCGGATAAACCGGGAATAAGCAGGGATCAGCGGCGATCTGCCGCTTACTGCACGCGGCGGCGCAGGTAGTTCAGCAGGTCGATGCGGGTGATCAGGCCGAGGAAGGCGGCGCCGTCCATGACGATGGCCACCTGGCCGCGGTCGAACACCGGCAGCAGCGCCTCGATCGGCGACTTCACGTCCAGGCGGTCCAGCTTGCTGACCATGGCCGTGGCCACCGGGTCGCGGAAGCGCGCTTCATCGCCGTAGACATGCAGCAGCACGTCGCTTTCATCGACGATGCCGACCAGCTGGTCGCCGTCCATCACCGGCAGCTGCGACACGTCGTACAGCTTCATGCGCTGGTAGGCGGTGGTCAGCAGGTCGTTCGGGCCAATTACGACAGTGTCGCGCTGGCCATACGGGCGCAGGATCAGGTCGCGCAGGTCGCCGTGCTGCGGGCGTTCCAGGAAACCGTTGTCCAGCATCCAGTAGTCGTTGTACATCTTCGACAGATACTTGTTGCCGGTGTCGGGCACCAGCACCAGCACCTTCTTCGGCGTGGTCTGTTCCCTGCAGTACTTCAGGCCGGCGGCCAGCAGCGTGCCGGTGGACGAACCACCGAGGATGCCTTCCTTGCCCAACAGCTCGCGGGCGGTGTGGAAGCTCTCCGCATCGGTGATGGGATACGCCTTCTTGACGCGGCTGAAATCCGAGATCGACGGCAGGAAGTCCTCGCCGATGCCTTCCACCAGCCAGCTGCCCGACTTGTCGTTCAGGTTGCCGTCGTTGATGTACTCGGCCAGGATCGAGCCGACCGGATC
>PJTT01000511.1_pt1 | contig 26186 bp, 23 predicted proteins | sample 1512261 | NCBI WGS metagenome assembly PJTT01 (sample SAMN08177685, study PRJNA422409) | Soil metagenome, whole genome shotgun sequencing project. | isolation source: Soil (2) enriched on wood chips | place: USA: Madison | collected 2015-01-15
GACGACAACTTCTGGAAGCCTGAATACCGCAGCTATCGTCGTACTTCGATTTAATTCTGCGTGCCGACCATTCCCTCTCCTCAACGGGAGAGGGAACGTGAACCCCTCCTTCCTTTATTTTCTTTGCTGCTACTACGCCATTTCCCCTGCCCCATCATTTAAAAAATCAATATTTCAATAACAATGCATATCTCGTTGAAATATAAATATTTTGCATAACATTTTTTGCCTAATAAACAGAACATTTTAAGGGTTTAGTAACGTTCGGCATTACTCATAAAAGGCATTTTGAAATGGCAATCCCGGTTTGTTGTTGGGTGAAAGATGATGGAGTGCAGACATCAAAAGCGCTATTGATTTGCAAAGTCGCGAGGGAAGCAAGGAGCGGTTATGTACTATAGCGCTCAAGTGATACGTTATTTACAGGCGAATAACATCCTTGCGTTAAAACTCGACCACGCATTAGCGGGTGTAGGAAAAGCCGTATCAAATCAGATTGAAACGATCGGCGCAGGTGCTACGCGCGCGCTGTATTATACGTCTTGCTTTACTGCTGAATATCAGGATGTATGTCAGAAGCAAAAGTCCGAAGACATGCGATTTGCTAAGGGTGTATATCATGTAATATGGCATAGAGATGTTGTGTGTGAAATGCTCAAAATCTATTTTGAAGAAGTATTCCGGCACAAAACCTCCGATCAACTAGAGCACATCAAACAATTACTAATGGCAGTAAATATTCATATCGCCGCAAGTTCACTGACAAACTCGGGATTTGCTTTAGCAACAGCATCATTTGTTGCTGCGGGCTTGAATTTAAGTCTTGAACTCAGTGTACAGACAGGACGAAGAGCAGGCGGTTTTGTTGGGATTATTGGCGTATATGGCGTTGTGCAGAAAGCGGCAGATAGCGCGAGTCGTCTTCAGATTACCTATCCAGAGTACTACTCGGCATTATATGCACAGGAATTGGAAATGATGTACTTCCTGATAGAACCATTGTTTGAGCGAGCAGGAGCGTTTAAAGCACAATGGGGGTCGGATGGTGAAATTGCAGATATCATCAGAAGGCTGATTTGATGAACATAATGATTCTTATTAAACGGATTTTCAGGCGAATATTCAGGTCATTGATATCGATGTACGGCCCTGCCTTATTGACACTTGCATTTGCTGTTGTCTTTTTTCAATTTTTCCCTGATGGACCGATATGGCCTGTCCCCATATTCTGCATTTTCGTTATCGTTGTTTTTTATCGATATGTCAAATGGTAGCCGTCAAAGGCTATCTTATTTATAAGGAAATATTATGTCTACGCCCGCACACTTATGGCTTGAAGATGAAAATGGTTCACCGATTGTAGGCAGTTGCCTTATGCCACTTCGCCTGGGGTCTATCGAGTTAAAATCATTCTCTCACGGTGTCACTATCCCAGTAGATCCAAGCTGGGGAAAACTGACAGGAACGCGAGTCCATCGGCCTATCACGATAGTGAAAGAGTTTGATCAAACAACACCACTTTTGTACCGCGCTGTCTGTGAAGGCCGAACCATGAAGAAGGCCACAATTAAAATGTACCGTATTCTGGAATCAGGCATTGAGGCCGAGTATTTCAATATCATTCTGGAAAACGTCAAGTTCACAACGGTTGCACCCTACCTGTCTCCTAACAGTATGAGTAGTACTCATCTTGAAACACTCGAATTGCGTTATGAAGCGATTACCTGGAAATATACGGAGGGTAATATTATCTATCGTGATTCATGGAACGATCGTTGTTGTGCATGATGACAAAGGAGGCAAAGGATTCCTCGCCTCCTCTAACCCTAACGAAGAGAAAAATAGACAATTTAACTGCAGAACAACCTGGCAGCGAAGGTAGGCTTATGCTTAAAAACGTTATATAGTGATAGTTACCTACAAACTCATCACATATAAGGAGGCCAATTATGCTGTATCGTGAAATTTTCAATGTTTCACATACATTTGGTGATCGCACCAGCTCAAGCGTTATCGGTATCGTGCTGCGATAACTTCTGCTTGAGCGAAGACACCAACCCCTGAAATCCCTTCTCTCGGGCTTACTCAGTTATCGTCAGCGATGTTTGACGAGGCATAAACATGCCTGTAACTCTTGGGTAAGCAACAATGAGCACTTTACTCACTGCACAATCTTTACGCGTTGATACGGCGTTTGGCACGCTCTTCGACTCACTCTCCTTTACGCTGAAAAAAGGCGACCGCATTGGCCTGCTGGGCGACAACGGCTGCGGCAAAAGTACGCTGCTGAAGGTGCTGGACGGCACAGATTCCCCTGCTGCCGGAACGGTAGCGCTGGCCGGGCACTGCCTGATGGCACGCGTGGAGCAACATCTCCCGGACGCTATTTTCCCGCTGACCATGCTGGATGCCGTACTCGCACAGCTGCCTTTAGCGGAACGCGACAGCCTGCGCTGGAAATCCGAAACGCTGCTGGCAAGCATGGGCTTCACGCCGCAGGATATGATGCTGCAATCCGCAACGCTCAGCGGCGGGCAGCATACGCGTCTGCTGCTGGCACGAGCGTTGATCCACGATCCGGATCTGCTCCTGCTGGACGAACCGAGCAACCACCTCGATTTACCGACCCTGCTGTGGCTGGAACAATTCCTGCAGAACTGGCCCGGGAGCTTCGTGCTGGTTTCGCACGACAGACAGCTGCTGGATGCCGTCACCAACGGCAGCTGGATCCTGCGCGATAAGATGCTGCACTACTTTGCCCTTCCCTGCACGGCGGCACGCAAGGCGCTTGAAGCAAAAGATGAAAGCGACGCGCAGCGCCACAAGGCGGAGCAAAAGGAGATCGACCGCGTCACCGCCAGCGCGAAGCGGCTGGCGACTTGGGGAAAGGTCTACGACAACGAAGACCTTGCCCGCAAAGCCAAACAGATGGAAAAACAGGTCGAACGACTGAAGGAGAGCCAGACGGCGCTTACGGCAGGCAGTCAGTGGACGTTAACCCTGCGCGGCGACGCGCTGCGGGCAGACCGTCTGCTGGAGATGGAAAACCTCAGCGTCCCGCCTGCGCCCGGGCTACCGCCGCTGTTTAACATCGACATGGCGCGGCTGAAAAGCGGCGATCGCGTGGCGATTGTCGGTCGTAACGGCTGCGGCAAATCGTCGCTGATGAGGCTTATCTGGCAACAGTTTGCCGATAAGCCCGCAGACAGCGGGTTGAAAATCCATCCGCGCGTGTCACCAGGCTATTACGACCAGACGCTTAATCAACTGTCGGACTCTGCCACGCTGCTTGACGCGCTGGAGCCGTTCGCACCGGATCCGCAGAACCGCAAAATGGCGCTGATAAGCGCGGGTTTCCCGTGGGCGCGTCACGGACAAACCGTCAGCACGCTCAGCGGCGGCGAGCGCTCTCGCCTGCTGTTCGTTGGCCTGACGCTTGCCCGCTATAGCCTGCTGATGCTGGATGAGCCGACCAACCACCTTGATATGGAAGGCAAAGCGGCGCTGGCAGAAACCCTTCAAGAGTTCGAAGGCGGCGTGCTGCTGGTCAGCCATGACCGTCAGTTAATCAGCCAAAGCTGCAACCGTTTCTGGCTGATTGAAGAGGGAACGCTGAGCGAATGGCACGATGCCGAAGCGGTGTTTGAGCGGATGCGTGAAAGCGCGGGTCTGGTGACACCCACCGCGCCCGTCATCGCCGATGAGACAGTTCAACCCTCGCCGTATGACGATCTTCTTGAACGGCTGGTCGCGCTGGAAACGCTGCTGGAAGACGATCTGGCGCGTAAGCCGAAGCATCAAAAGCCGCAGCTGCAGGCGCAATGGCGTAAAGAGATTGAGGAGATAGAAGCACAGCTGTAAGTCTGCGCCCGGCGAGCACCTCGCTGGGCCAGCATTTTCCCCCCTTAATTATTAGAGGAACGCCGTATTCTTAATCTGAAATCGGCTTAAATGATGACATTATGTTGCCATTGCCTTGCATTACAGCGCCAAACCACTAATCCTTAAGGAGTATTACACCTGCTATGCAGATACTCATCATGAACAAGGAGATACACATGAAGGCTGCTGTTGTCACTCAGGATCACCAGGTCAACGTTACCGAAAAAACCTTACGTCCGCTAAAGCACGGGGAAGCCCTGCTGAAGATGGAGTGCTGTGGCGTATGCCATACCGACCTCCACGTGAAGAACGGCGATTTCGGCGATAAAACCGGGGTGATTCTGGGCCATGAAGGGATTGGCATCGTGAAGGAAATCGGCCCCGGCGTGAAATCACTGAAAGTTGGCGATCGTGCCAGCGTGGCGTGGTTTTTCGAAGGCTGCGGCCACTGCGAATATTGTAATACCGGCAACGAAACCCTGTGCCGCGACGTGAAAAACGCCGGTTACTCCGTTGACGGCGGCATGGCGGAAGAGTGCATCGTCACCGCTGACTACGCCGTAAAAGTGCCGGATGGTCTGGGATCCGCTGAAGCCAGCAGCATCACCTGTGCAGGTGTCACCACCTACAAAGCGGTGAAAGTGTCTGGAATCAAACCGGGCCAGTGGATTGCAATTTATGGTCTGGGCGGGCTGGGCAACCTCGCGCTGCAGTACGCCAAAAACGTCTTTAACGCCAAAGTCATCGCCCTTGACGTTAACGACGAACAGCTGAAGCTGGCGGCCAGCATGGGTGCAGATTTGACCATCAACTCCCGCAGCGAAGATGCCGCGAAAATTGTGCAAGAGAAAACGGGCGGCGCACATGCCGCAGTCGTCACTGCCGTCGCAAAAGCCGCATTCAACTCAGCCGTTGATGCCGTGCGTGCCGGTGGCCGCGTGGTCGCGGTTGGCCTGCCGCCGGAAGCGATGAGCCTAGATATTCCGCGCCTGGTGCTGGACGGCATTCAGGTGGTCGGTTCGCTTGTCGGCACCCGTCAGGATCTGCAGGAAGCCTTCCAGTTCGCCGCTGAAGGTAAGGTCGTGCCGAAAGTGACGATGCGTCCGCTTGAGGACATCAACGCCATCTTTAAAGAGATGGAACAGGGCCAGATCCGCGGCCGTATGGTGATCGACCTGCGTTCATAACCGATCATCTTTCATCACCGCTCCTCTCCGGGGCGGTTTTTTTATAGCCATTTTCCGGCAATCCTTATCTTAATTCCTTTGTTCCCTTGTTTTCCCCCGCGCCCGATGATGAATCCGACGCTAACAAGAAGATAACAAAGGAATTCACCATGCAAACCCCATTTCGTCTGCCGCTGCTGACGGCGCTGATTCTGGCGACAACAACAGCCTGGGCAGCAGAAGCGCCCGTCAAAGGCGGCACGCTGATTTATCTGGAGCAACAGGCGCACACTAATCTCTACCCACCCGCCGGTGGCTTTTACCCGAACGGCGGCATTCTGAACCAAATCACCGACAAACTGACGTGGCAGAACCCGAAAACGCTGCAGGTGGAACCCTGGGTGGCAGAAAGCTGGACCACCAACGCCGATAAAACCGAATATACCTTTAAAATTCGGCCCGGCATCACCTTCTCCGATGGCACGCCGCTGGACGCCAGTGCCGTAGCGAAAAATTTTGATACCTACGGTTTAGGCAATAAGGCGCAGCGCCTGCCGGTGTCTGAAGTGATCAATAACTACGATCGTAGCGAAGTCATCGACCCGCTGACCGTGAAGTTCTACTTCAAAAAACCATCGCCGGGGTTCCTGCAGGGCACTGCCACCATTGGCTCAGGTCTGGTCTCGCTCAGCACGCTGAAGCGCAACTTCGAAGAGCTGGGGGATGCCCGCCATATCGTTGGCTCTGGGCCATTTGTGGTGAAGGACGAGAAGCTGGGTCGTGAAGTGACGCTGGAAGCCCGCAAAGACTACCAGTGGGGACCGAAAAGTCTGGCACAACAGGGGCCTGCGAATCTCGACGGCATCAAGTTTATCGTCACCCAGGAGGACAGCGTGCGCGTCGGCGCTCTGCTGGCGGGTCAGGCCGACTTTATTCGCCAGGTGCAGGCGTATGACGAAAAGCAGGCGACCGATCAGGGCTATAAAATCTATGCAGCGCCTACGCGCGGGGTGAACGACAGCATCAGCTTCCGCCCGGATAACCCGCTGGTCTCCGATATCCGCGTACGCCAGGCGCTGCTGCATGCCACCAATGCCAAACAGGTGGTCGAGACCCTCTTCTCGCCTAACTACCCACAGGCGAAGTCGGTGATTGCCGATTCCGCCGCAGGCTTTGTCGATCTCAGCGATAAATTGACCTTTGAGCCGGCCAAAGCTAACCGGCTGCTGGACGAGGCGGGCTGGAAAGCGGGAAGCGACGGGATCCGCGCCAAAGACGGTCAACGTCTGGCATTGACGGTATATGAATCCCTGCCTCAGCCGCAAAACAAAGAGGTGCTGCAGCTGGTTGCCCAGCAGTGGCGACAGGTGGGCGTGGCGCTGAGCGTCAAAGCCGGTGATGCGGGCAGCCGCACGCTGGATAACCTTGACCCGCTCAAAACGCCGCTAACCGTCTCCGAAGTGGGCCGCGCCGATCCGGACGTGGTGAAAAGCATGTTCTACCCCGCTAACCGCGACGCGCTGCTGCAAAAAGGCGGCTCCAGCGACAAGGTCAAAAACTTCCGTGACGACAAGCTGAATGAACTGCTGGTGAACATTTCGGCTGAGGTCGATCCACAAAAACGCCTGCAGCTGACGGGAGACGCCCAGCGCTATCTGCTGGATAACGCCTACGTCATTCCGATTTTCGAGGAGCCGCAGGTCTTTGCCGGTGCGCCGTGGTTAAAAGGTGTGAATTTTGAAGCGGTTGGTCGCCCGTCGTTCTACGGCGCGTGGATTGAGAAACACTGAGGAGATGACGATGCGCCACGCACTTCTTCAACGTCTTGGGCATGGCCTGCTGGTATTGTGGGCTGCCTTTACCCTCTCGTTCATGCTGCTCCAGGTGCTGCCGGGTGACGCGGTGCTGATCAAATTTCAGAACCCGGATCTGGGACTAAGCCCGGCACAAATCGAGGAAATGCGCGTGGCGTACGGCGCGGACAGCCCGCTGTGGCAGCAATATTTTCATACGCTGCTTGCAATGCTGCACGGTGATTTCGGCTACTCCTTGCAGGCTGGCGTACCGGTTAGCGAGCTGATTGCCAGCAACCTGCCGGACACCCTGAGCCTCGCTCTGCCCGCGTTTGTGCTCGCGGTCCTGCTGGCGTTTGCGCTGGCCTTTGCCTCCCGCCTGCCGGGTCTGCGCTGGCTGAGTAATACCCTTCAGTCTCTGCCGGTCCTGTTTATCTCCTTACCAACGTTCTGGCTGGGGATTGCCCTCATCCAGCTCTTTTCTTTTCAGCTGCGGCTGATCCCGGTGATTAACCCGACGCCGCTGCAGGGGCTGATCTTGCCGATCGTCACCGTCGCCATCCCGATCTCCGCCCCGCTGGCGCAGATTCTGATGCGCAGTCTCGACCAGGTGGCGGCGCAGCCGTTTGTCGCCGTCGCCCGGGCCAAAGGGCTGAGCGAAACCGCCGTCCTGTGGCGTCACGTCACCGGTAACGCCCTGCTGCCGGTCCTGAACATTGCCGGATTGCTGCTGGGCGAACTGATTGCCGGGGCGTTGATCACCGAAACGGTTTTTGGCCGCAGCGGGCTGGGACAGCTGACCCAGCAGGCGGTGAATAACCAGGATATCGCCGTGCTTCAGGCCGTGGTGATGATTTCTGCGCTCGGTTTTGTGCTGATTAACCTGATGGTGGATCTGCTGATGCCGCTCTTCGATCCACGCCTGCAAACCGTTACCGGAGGTGCCTCATGAGTCTGGTCGATTACGCTGCCGCCGCGCGCAAACGCGTCCCGACGTGGCAAGGGCTGCAGTGGCAGCCGGGACTCTGGCTGGCCTGGGCGGTCATTATCGCCGCCGCGCTCGCCGCCGTTGCGCCGGGTCTGTTTACCCACTACAGCCCGATTGAAGGGATTGCCGGGGCGCAGCGTCTGGCTCCGCAGGCCGATCACTGGCTGGGTACCGATCAGCTTGGCCGCGACGTGTACGCCCGCATTGTCTACGGCGCGTCGCATTCGCTGAGCGCCGCGCTGGCCGCCGTCACCATGGGGCTACTGGTCGGCACCGGGCTGGGCGTGATAGCCGGGGCGTTCGCCGGGCGCGTCGAATCTCTGCTGATGCGTTTTGTTGACGTATTGCTGTCAATTCCGTCCCTGCTGCTTTCCCTGACTGTGATCATCCTGCTCGGGTTTGGCACCGTTAACGCCGCCGTCGCCGTGGGCGTCGCCTCGATTGCCAGCTTTGCTCGCCTGGCGCGCGGTGAAGTCGTGCGCATCCGTCACACGGACTACGTCGAAGCGGCGTACGGCAGCGGCGGAACGTTCTTCGCCGTGCTGTGGCGACACATTCTGCCCAACTCGTTAACCGCCGTCCTCGCCTTCGCCACGCTTCAGTTTGGTCAGGCTATCCTGGCGCTGTCCACGCTGAGCTTCCTCGGTTATGGCACTCCGCCCCCCATTCCGGAATGGGGTTTACTGATTGCCGAAGGCCGTAACTATCTCTCAACCGCCTGGTGGTTAACCACCTTCCCCGGCGTGGTGGTCATTGCCGTGGTGCTGGCCACCAACCGTATCAGCCAGCAGTTTAGCGGAGGTCGCTCATGACCGTTCTCTCTGTGGAAAATTTGACGATTAGCTACCGTACCGCTCGCCAGTGGCAAGAGGTGGTTCATAACGTCAGCTTTACCCTCAAACGGGGGGAAATGCTGGCGTTTGTGGGCGAGTCAGGATCCGGTAAAACGAGCACTGCACAGGCCATCATGGGGTTGCTGGCCGATAACGCCCGGCGTGATGCGGGCAAAATCATCCTCAACGGCGAGGAGATAAGCCAGTGGTCAGCTAAACGTCTCGATACCCTTCGTGGCGCGCGGATTAGCCTCGTCCCGCAGGATCCGGGTAATTCCCTCAACCCGGTGAAAACCATCGGTGCGCAGGTGGGTGAAATAATTGAACTACACCAAAAAGTGCCCCACGCACAGCGTGATGAACAGGTGCTCGCCCTGCTGACTAAAGTGGGGTTGAGCCACCCCGAACAACGCATGAAACAGTATCCTCATCAGCTCTCCGGCGGCATGAAACAGCGCGTGTTGATTGCCATCGCCATTGCCCTGCGACCGGACGTGATTGTTGCCGACGAGCCGACCAGCGCGCTGGATGTGACGGTGCAAAAGCGCATTCTGGATCTGCTGGACGCTCTTCGCCGGGAGTCCGGTACCGCCGTACTGTTTGTGACGCATGACCTGGCGCTGGCCGCACAGCGTGCCGACAGGCTACTGGTGTTCCGCCACGGTGAAGTGCAGGAGCACGGCGCGACCGATGATATCGTCCGCGCCCCGCAGCATGCCTATACCCGCCAGCTGTTAAGCGATTTACAGGGCCAGCGTCTGACTATCGCGCCGGTCTCGGGACGTCCGCTGGCCTCGCCTGCTATTCGCGCGCTGTCCATCAGCAAGCAGTTCTCGTTGGGTAAAGGGCATAAGCTGCAGGCGCTGGACGACGTCAGTTTTGACGTCACGCGCGGCAGTACACACGCGTTAGTCGGCGAATCGGGCTCGGGCAAAACCACCCTTGCCCGCATTTTGCTCGGGTTTGAGCAGGCGGACAGCGGGCGGGTGATTATCGATGATATTGATGCCACCACCCTCAGCAGGGAGGCACGTCGACAGCTGCGTCAGAAGATCCAGTTCGTCTACCAAAACCCGTTTGCCTCGCTCGACCCGCATCAGACGCTGTTTGAGATTATTGAAGAGCCGTTAAAAAATTTCGCCCGTCTCAGTAAAGCGGAACGCAGGACCCGCGTGGAGACGGTTGCGCAGCGGGTGGCTCTGCCGCTCGACGTGCTGGGGCGTACGGCGCGGGAACTCTCCGGTGGCCAGCGCCAGCGCGTGGCCATTGCCCGGGCGCTCATCCTGGAGCCGACCCTTATCGTTCTGGATGAAGCCACCTCCGCGCTGGACGTTACCGTGCAGGCGCAAATTCTGGCGCTTCTCCAGCAGCTGCAGCAACAGCTTGGGCTGACCTATCTCTTTATCACACACGATCTGGCAACGGTTCGCCGCATAGCCCACACCGTCACCGTGCTGCAGGGCGGTAAAGTCATCGAGCATGGTGCCGTTGAGACGTTGTTCAACGCCCCGCAGAACGACTATACCCGCGAACTTATCGACGCTATTCCCCTTTTTTCACCCGCTACGGAGGAGTTCGCATGACGCGAAAACGCCTGGGCTTTTTCACACGCCTGCTTGACGACGCCACGCCAAAGGAGCGCTATCGACTGGCAACCGAACAGATCCGCCACGCCGAACGCCACGGTTTTGACAGCGCCTGGATTGCGCAGCATCACTTTCATGAAAACGAAGGCGGGCTGCCGTCGCCGCTGCTGTTTTTGGCACACGTTGCCGCGCATACCGAAACCATCCGCCTGGGTACGGCCATCATTACCCTGCCGATGGAAAACCCGCTCCGCGTCGCAGAAGATGCCGCCGTGCTCGATTTACTCGCCAATGGACGTCTTGAAGTCGGTTTTGGCTCCGGCGGCACGCCGACCTCTTTTCTGCCCTTTGGCCTGACGTTTGAGGAGCGAGGCGCGGTCTTCGCTGACCATTTGCACGCGATCCAAAGCGCCTGGCGCGGGGATTCGCTGACCCATCCGGATAACCACCTTTATCCGCCTGCGCCACAGCTGGCCGACCGTATCTGGATTGCCACGTTCTCCGTCGACGGTGCCGCGCGCGCCGCGCGGGCCGGTCATGGGCTGATGCTGTCTCGTACCCAGCCTCGCCCCGCTGAACAGTTAGATTTAACGCTCGGCCAAATCCAAAACCCACTTGTTGACGCCTATCTTGACGCGCTACCCGCCGGTATCGCGCCACGGATCCTGGCCTCACGTACGGCGTTCGTCGCCGACAGCGATGACTATGCGCTGAAGGTGGCGACGCCGGGCTTAACCCGACAGGCGCAACAGCATCGCGCGGCGGGACATAGGGTAACAGGTGACACTGTCACGGATTATCGCAGACAGTTCGATGCGCATATCGGGTCGCCGGAAACGGTACTGAACTCGCTTAAAGCGGACGGCATCCTGGCGCGCGCCACGGATATCTCATTCCAGGTGCATTCGGTAGAACCTTCGCACCGGGACACCCTACGATCGATTGAATTGATTGCAGAACACATCGCCCCCCACATTGTTTGAGGAGACACGTATGGCTTTAAGTCAGGATATTCTCGCTGAACTGGCGGAAATCGTACCCGGTTCGCCGCTGGCAGAGGCGCGGGCCACGCGGGACGCCGCCACACGCCACGCTCAGGGCAGTTATGAGATTTTATTCAGCCAGCAGGATGCAGCATTTGCGCTGGATGAACGCTTTGCCGTGGCGGCGAAGGTCGCAAAATGGCACAACGCTGAGGCGCTGGCGGCACACTATGCCGGATTTGGGCTGGCCGATCCGACCTCCGGACGCCTGACCGCCGCGCTGAACTTTGCCCGTCTGCTCACCTTCTCACCTGTCGACGCCACACCCGGTGCATTACAGGCGCTTGTAAAGGCGGGATGGAGCAAAGACGGCATTGTCACCCTTGCTCAACTGATCGCCTTCGTCAGTTTCCAGAGCCGACTCATTGCCGGGCTGCGTTTACTGAATGATAAACCCATTGCGGCCAGCGATACGCCCGTCGTTGCGGGGGCATGGCACACCAACGCAACCACTGCCACGGGTAAAGCGGCCCCCGTCGCGTTCACCCAGCAAGAGCTGGGCTGGGAGCCATGGATTGCCGCTAAACCTCTGGCAGAATTTAACGATGATGAAGTGACTATTCTCGCCAAATTTGGCCATACGGAATCTGACTATTTCCGCCTGCTGGGTCGCAACCTGCCGGTTCTGGAACAGCGCACGTTAACGGATAAAGGGATTTTTTACACGCCGGGAGGATTACCGCGTGCTGAACGCGAACTGGCCGCGACGGTAGCCAGTAAAATCAACGGCTGCATTTACTGCGCATCTGTCCATGCGCGCAAAGCGAGCCAGCTGTCAAAGGACGACGGCGCGGTGGAAACCCTTCTGGCCGTCAGGCCGGGACGCGCCCTGAGCGAGGGGCAGTCTGCGCGCTGGCAGGCGGAAATCAACTATGCGGCGGCGCTGTCGGTCACGCCACCTGCCGCCACGCCGGGCCATCTGGCTGAGCTGGAAAAACAGAAACTGGATACGCTTGAAAAGCTCGATCTGCTGCAATCCGCCGCGTTCTTTGCCTGGGCCAACCGTCTGATGTTGACCCTGGGCGAGCCCTGGCTTCCCTGAAAAAATCAGGCCAGCGCCCGTGCGTTGGCCTGACGCTTTTTGGCGCAGAGATGGCCATACATCAACAGCGAGGTCATCGCAGCGAAGGACAACAACGCCGCCGGTAGCGTGACATAGCGCCAGCTAAAGCCGAGCGTAATCATCATCCCACCAAAGTATGCCCCTACAGCGCTACCCAGATTAAAGGCCATCTGTCCGCCCGCCGCCCCCAGCATTTCGCCCCCTTTCGCATTCTGCAGCAGAAGAATTTGCAGCGGTGCGGAAAGTGCAAACAGGCCTGCACAGCAGACAAAGCCCATCAACAGCGAGGCCGTTTTCAGTTCGCCAAAGGCGAAAAGCAGCAACAGTGAGGCGACAATGACCATGTCGGTGGTGGCAGCAATGCGCAACGGGCTAAACCGCCCCGAGAGTTTACCGCTCAGCAGATTGCCCAATACCATGCCGAGCCCCATCAGCATCATTATGACGGTCATCATGCCTTCGGAGAAACCCGATACATTGACCATAAACGGCTTAACGAAGCTGAACCACGCGAAGACGCCTGCGTTGCCAAACATGGTGGCGGCGAAAATCAGCCAGGGCTCCGGTTTCTTCAGAAAGTGGAACTGCGCGGTCAATTTGATCTCTGATTTATCGTGCAGAGTGGGCACCCACAGCAACACGGAGAGGATCACCAGCACATCAAAGGCAGCAATCAGGAAAAAGGTATAGCGCCAGCTGTACTCATGCCCCAGCCACGTCCCGAGCGGTACGCCGACAAGATTGGCAACGGTCATTCCGGCGATCATACCGGCCACCGCGACCGTAACTTTTCCCGGCGGCGCAATTTTGGAGAGGATTATCGCCCCTACGCCGAAAATCGCGCCGTGAGGGAATCCGGAAATTAGGCGGCCTGTCGCCAGCCCGACGTAAGAATGTGAAAGGCTGAATAGGGCATTCCCAATGACGCACATCGCCACTAAGAACAATAATGTTGATTTCAGAGAGAACCGGCTGGAAAACAGCGCCACAATCGGTGCGCCTATCACCACGCCGAAGGCGTAAAAGGAGATCATGTTCCCGGCAGAGGGAATCGAAATCCCGGTGTCCTTCGCCAGTTCCGTCAACACGCCCATCACGCCGAATTCGGCCATTCCCAGACCAAACGTACCAAGCGCCAACGAAAAAATTGTTTTTTTCATACCACGACCACGGGTTAACTATTCGCGACGGGCATTATCAAACAATCTGGTATGGTGAACCAGTTCAAATCAGTTGGCTGACAGGTTAATCCATTCATTCAGGTGAGACTGTGAATACCGTTAGCCTAAAACAACGATGCCAAGTCGCTCCATCAACTGGGAAACCTGATAGCTGTCCAGTTTGACGCCCTGCAAATCAATACCCCTCACGTCCAGATCACCCAGTTCTGAATTGGTCAGATCGCAGTGGGTAAAATTGGCCGCTCGCCAGTCAAAGGATGAGAACTCGCCCCCAGACAGATCCGAGCCGCTAAAGGTAGCGCCAAGTATCTGCGCGCCGTTCCAGCGGTTTTCCCACAGCTCGCATTTTTCCAAAACCACCTTCGAAAAATTGGCATAGCTCAGGTTGCTTTTTGTGATGTAAGCACAGCAAAACCAGGTACGGGTGGTGATCATGTTCATAAAACTGGCCCCGCGGAAATCGGCCCCTTGCACCCTGCATTCACGGATTTCGATGCCTAATGCATTTGAATGCCTGAAATCCGCCATCGATAAATCGCAGCTTTTGAAAATAGCATCTTTAAGTTGCGCCCGATTAAAGTTACCGCCCTGCTGGCTTTCCCGGTCATAGAACTGACAGCCGATAAACTCCGAGCTGGTTAAATCCGTACCGGAAAAGTCGCAGTTACGAAAAATTGCATTCTCTATTTTCTCGCCGGTAAAACGGTTACGACCTATTTTTTCGCCTTCAAAAATCAATGCCATGGCACCACCCTGTTTATTTATACAGTCCTTCTCACCATTCTAACCCGTTACCTGATGAAGGGAAACACGCTTATCAGACACGTATGTCAAAAATTCCCGCGAAGGTTGCCGGCCAGCATTACACTTCAAAGTGTTAGTTCCTTCCAGGCACATCACCCGATTCGGAGATGAGGATTATCATGGGAAACGCAAAACAGAATAAAACGAAAGCAGTGACCGTGACCAAAGCCAGCGTAGACAGGGAGGTTAAACCCGCGCTGAAGACCAAAGAGTATGAACAAGAGCTTCGTCGCCTTCACGTGGAACTGGTTAAACTCCAGCAGTGGGTCGTCGCCAAAGGATTAAAGGTCTGTATTGTGTTTGAAGGACGCGACGGCGCCGGTAAAGGCGGCACCATCAAAGCAATCACCGAGCGCGTCAGCCCGCGCGTCTTCCGCGTTGTCGCGTTGCCCGCCCCCACCGATAAAGAGAAAAGCCAGCTCTACTTCCAGCGTTACGTGCCGCATCTGCCCTCTGCCGGTGAAATCGTCATCTTTGACCGCAGCTGGTATAACCGCGCGGGCGTCGAGCGCGTGATGGGGTTCTGTACCGAGGAGCAGGTGGAGAAATTTTTGGACGGCACGCCAGTCATGGAAAAAGCGATGGTGGATGCCGGAATTATCCTGCTTAAATACTGGCTGGAAGTCACACCAAAAGAGCAGGAGCGCCGTCTGCGCGATCGCATTAACGATGGTCGTAAGATCTGGAAGCTGTCCCCGATGGACATTAAATCTTTCAACCTTTGGGACGAATACACTCTCGCCCGCGACGCGATGTTTAAAGCCACCGACACCGCCTGGGCACCGTGGTTTGTGGCGCGTTCAGAAGATAAAAAGCGCGTGCGGCTAAATATTATTTCGCACCTGCTTAAACAGATCCCCTATAAAGACATTCACGTCGAAAAGGTCGACTTGCCGAAGCGTAAAATTGGCAAGATAAAACCCACGAAATACCCGTTCCGGTATGTTGAAGAGCGGTTCTGATATTACGGGAAGACGGCTCGCAGAATGGAGATTACCAGGTTAAACAGTATTGTTTTTTGTTGGCTGCGGTTGATAATGACCGCACCAACAAAGGAGATACCGATGAAATCAAAGCGAGTGGAAAATCGTACTGTAAAAGAACATCTTACGGATGTCTTACCGTGTCCGCCGTTGTCAGCTGAAGATCGCGTGCTTGAGAGCCAGCAGGACAAGGGGTTCATAAAAGCCATGAATGAATTGACCGCAAAAGCTGGGTTACTATCTGATGACCCTTATTTTGGAGGGCTTTGATGTGCTTCCAGTTTGATGTTTATCGAAATCCCTCAGAAAGGACACGTGAATATCAGCCTTATTTTATGATTATTCAGCATGATTTTTATGAGGATTTATCAACGAGGCTTATTATGCCATTGAGCTATCATAATCACCTGAAAGGCTATTTTAATGCTGTGACCCCGCTGGTAAATATTGATTTTCAGACATTTTTTCTGAATACAGCAGCAATAACATATGTGGATAAGCAAAAACTAAGTAATAAAAATTATGTATGTAATTTGAGCAGTGCAAGAAGCAATGTAATTGCAGGGATTGATGCACTGATTACCAATACATAACCCCTGCGCAAGCGCCGCCGGGCAAAGCCGACGGCGCAGGTCTTACTTCATCCCTTCCGTACTCTCTTTTTTCGCTTCCAGACGTTCAACATCACGATACCAGCGCGGATGGTGTTTCTGCGCCCAGCGGCGGCTCACCTTCCCTTCAATCATCCCTTTAATCGATCCTTTCACCCAGAACGCCATATACATATGGATCAGGATGGCGTGGATGAGAATGATGGCCGACGTGGCGTGGATGAGCAGCGCATAGCGAATCACCTGAATCGGGAAATACTGCGCAAAATAAGGACGCCAGATAATCACCCCGGTCACCAGCAGCACAAAAATCATGCTCATGATGGTCCAGAACATCATCTTCTGCCCGGCGTTGTATTTGCCCACCTTTGCGACTTTATGCTCGTTGCCTTTAAGGACTTCAACAATCCCTTTCACCCATGGGATGTCCTGCTTATCCGGGATGTTGTGATGAACAAAACGCACGAACATAAACATCAGCACCACGAAGATCAGCACGCCGAAGAATGGGTGCAAAATTCGCCCCATCTGCGGCGTACCGAAGGTTTCGGTCAGCCACTGCAGTGTCGGGAAGAAGAACGAGATCCCGGATACCGCCACCAGGAAGAAGCAGATCACCACCGTCCAGTGACAGGCGCGGTCGATAAACTTCGTGCGCACAATCATTTTCGACTTACTCATGGTGTTCCTCCTCTTCGTCGTCATCCACCTCTTTGTTTGGCCCGATCCCAATGTAGTGATAAATCAGCCCGGCAAAAGTGGCGATAAAGCCCGCCGCCGAGAGCGGTTTGAGCGCCCCTTTCCACAGGTTGATCGAGGTATCGATCGCCGGATCTTTCGGCAGATTGTGGTACAGCTCCGGCTGGTCGTTATGGTGCAGCACATACATCACGTGCGTACCGCCCACGCCCTGCGGGTTATAAACGCCTGCATTCTCGTACCCGCGCGCTCTCAACTTGTCCACCCGCTCCTGCGCCACGTCCAGCATCTCTTTCTTGGTGCCAAAGTGGATAGCGCCGGTGGGACAGGTCTTGACGCAGGCAGGCTCCTGCCCGACGCTGACGCGGTCCACGCACAGGGTGCATTTGTATACCCGGTTATCCTCTTTATTGAGGCGCGGGATATTAAACGGACAGCCCGCAATGCAATACCCGCAACCGATGCAGTTGTCCTGCTGGAAGTCGACGATCCCGTTGGCGTACTGAATAATCGCACCGGCAGACGGGCACGCCTTCAGGCAGCCCGGATCTTCGCAGTGCATACAGCCGTCTTTGCGGATCAGCCATTCCAGCCTGCCGTTCTGGTCGGTTTCGCTAAAACGCATCACCGTCCATGATTTGGCGCTCAGATCCGCCGGATTGTCGTAGACGCCAACGCAGTGCCCAACCTCATCGCGGATATCGTTCCACTCCGAACAGGCCACCTGGCAGGCTTTACAGCCCACGCAGGAGGAGACATCGATAAGCTTTGCGACCTCTGCCTTATAATCCCGCGCACGAGGCGCGGGCGTTATCGGGTTGGTCGCGGAGCGTTTGATAATGTCTTGTGTTTCCATCGCCATTGAATCGCTCCTTACGCTTTCTCGATGTTGACCAGAAACGCCTTGTACTCCGGCGTTTGCGAGTTGGAATCGCCGACGTTAGGCGTCAGGGTGTTGGCGATGTAGCCTTTCTGCGCCACGCCCTCAAAGCCCCAGTGCAGCGGAATACCCACGGTTTCAACCTGCTGACCGTGCACGTTCAGCGACTGCAGGCGGCGAGTAACCACGGCAACGGCACGAATAAAGCCGCGCTTGCTGCTGACCGTGACGCGATCGCCGTTGGCTATGCCTTTCGCCTTCGCCAGCGTTTCGCTGATCTCCACAAACTGTTCCGGCTGCGCGATAGCGTTAAGCCGCGCGTGCTTGGTCCAGGTGTGGAAATGCTCGGTCAGGCGGTAGGTCGTTCCTACGTATGGGAATTTGTCCTTTTTGCCCAGGCGCAGCACGTCCTCTTCGTAAATACGCACCACCGGGCTGGAGATCACGTTCGGGTGCAGCGGGTTCGTGCCCAGCGGCGTCTCCATCGGCTCGTAGTGTTCCGGGAACGGCCCTTCTGCCAGCTTGTTGAGGGCAAACAGGCGTCCCAGCCCTTCCGGCTGCATGATAAACGGCCCGGTGTTGCTGCCCGGCGCGGCGGTGTTGTAGTCCGGGATATCGTTCCCCGCCCACTTCGCCCCGTTCCACTGGATCAGCATACGTTTCGGATCCCACGGCTTGCCGTTTACGTCCGCAGACGCGCGGTTGTACAGCACGCGACGGTTCAGTGGCCACGCCCATGCCCAGCCCAGCGTATTGCCCAGCCCGGACGGGTCGGCGTTATCGCGGTTGGCCATCTGGTTACCCTGCTCCGTCCAGCTGCCGGTGTAGATCCAGCAGGACGACGCGGTCGTGCCGTCATCGCGCAGCAGCGCGAAGCTGTTCAGCAGCTGACCTTTCTTCGCCACCAGGTTGCCGCTCGCGTCATAGAGATCCGCCAGCGCCACGCCGTTGTTCTCTTTGGCGACTTCCTCTGACTCAGGATGGTCAGGCTGCTTGTAGTCCCAGCCCATCTTCAGCAGCGGCTCCGCGCCTTTGCCACCTTCAGTGCGGTACATTTCGCGCAGGCGATGGTAAATCCCGGCGAGGATCTCACCGTCATTACGCGCTTCGCCCGGCGCATCCTGACCTTTCCAGTGCCACTGCAGCCAGCGGCCGGAGTTGGCAATAGAACCATCCTCTTCTGCAAAGCAGGTAGACGGCAGGCGGAACACTTCGGTCTGAATCGACGCCGGATCGACATCGTTTGATTCCCCGTGGTTCTGCCAGAAGGTGGAGGTCTCGGTCACCAGCGGATCGATAACCACCATGTACTTCAGCTTGCTCAGGCTGCGAACGACTTTGTTTTTGTCCGGGAAGGAGGCCACCGGGTTGAAGCCCTGGCAGATATAACCCGTGACGTTGCCCTTATCCATCATGTTGAAATACTTGATGACGTCGTAGGCCTGGTCCCACTTAGGCAGCCACTCAAAGCCCCAGTCGTTCTCCTTCTGCGCCTCATCACCGTAGAAGGATTTCATCAGGCTGACGTAGAACTTCGGATAGTTGCTCCAGTAGTTCACCTGATCCGGCAGCGTCGCCTTAGGCGTATTCGCCGCCAGATAGGTCTGCAGATCGGCCTGCTTTTCAGACGGCAGCGTCAGGTAGCCTGGCAGGCTGGTCGACAGCAGGCCGAGGTCGGTCAGGCCCTGGATGTTGGAGTGACCGCGCAGCGCGTTCACGCCGCCACCGGCCATACCCATGTTGCCGAGCAGCAGCTGGATCATCGCCATGGTGCGGATGTTTTGCGCGCCAACGGTATGCTGCGTCCAGCCCAGCGCGTACAGGAACGTGGTGGTTCTGTCGGCGGCGCTGGTTGAAGCCAGCACTTCACACACCTTCAGGAAATCCGCTTTTGGCGTGCCGCAGATGTTTTCCACCACGTCCGGCGTATAGCGGGATACATGCTCTTTCAGCAGATTCCACACGCAGCGCGGGTGCGTCAGCGTTTCATCACGCATCGCGTAGCCGTTTTCATCGAACTGATAGTTCCAGGAAGACTTGTCGTACTGGCGTTTTTCGGCGTCATACCCACTGAAAAGTCCGTCATCAAAGGCAAAATCATCCCGCACCAGCAGGTTCGCGTTGGTGTAGTGCTTAACGTATTCCGCGTTAATTTTGTTATTTTCGATCAGGTACAACAGCACGCCGGACAGGAACGTGATGTCCGTACCGGAGCGGATCGGCGCATAGATATCGGCCACCGATGCCGTACGCGTAAAGCGCGGATCGACGACGATCAGCGTCGCATCATTGTTGTTTTTTGCTTCCATCGCCCAGCGGAAACCCACAGGGTGTGCTTCAGCGGCGTTACCGCCCATCACCACCACGACGTTAGCGTTTTTGATATCAACCCAGTGGTTGGTCATCGCACCGCGACCAAATGTTGGAGCAAGACTTGCTACCGTTGGTCCGTGTCAAACGCGCGCCTGGTTGTCTACCGCCAGCATGCCGAGAGAACGCACAAATTTTTGCGTCAGCATGCCGTTTTCATTACTCGCCGCAGATGCGCACAGCATCCCGGTGGAAAGCCAGCGGTTAACCGTTACGCCCTGCTCGTTCTTTTCAATAAAGTTGGCATCGCGGTCGGCTTTCATTAATTTCGCGATTCGGGAGAAGGCCTCATCCCAGGAGATTCGCTGCCACTTGTCGGAACCCGGCGCGCGGTATTCCGGGTAGCGCAGGCGGTTTTCACTGTGAACGTAGTCCAGCAGCCCCGCCCCTTTCGGGCAAAGTGCGCCGCGGCTCACCGGATGATCCGGATCCCCTTCAATATGGTAAATCGCTTCTCTGGCGTTCTTCGCGCCATCGCCCAGGCTATACATTAAAAGCCCACAACCTACGGAGCAGTATGTGCAGGTGTTACGGATCTCTTTCGCGCGCAGCAGCTTATAGTTGCGTGCCTGAGCCAGCGCCATTTTGGGAGCAAATCCCAGCATCGCGGCTGTTGTTCCGGCCATACCGCCCGCGCAGATTTTGAAAAATTGTCTGCGGCTGACGTCCATTGTTGTCCTCGTGTTCGAATAAGACTTCGTGGCGCAAACTAACAGCAAAGTCCCTGTTTTTTTTGCGTCAAATCAAGGTCATCTCCCTTCACCCCCTAAATAGTCACCTTCGGTACGGTCAAATACCCCTTTTTGATTAACGGCTTAAGAGAATAATTCGCGACAGCGTCAGGATGAATGCGCTACATTTTCCCTCTGATTTTTATTGCAATGGCAACGACATGGACAGAAAAAGAGCAACGCTTATTGGGCTGGCGGCGATACTGTTATGGAGCACCATGGTCGGCCTTATTCGCAGCGTGAGCGAAGGGCTGGGGCCGGTAGGCGGCGCGGCGATGATATACACCCTCAGCGGATTACTGTGTCTGGTAACAGTAGGATTTCCTGATATCAGACGGTTTTCGCCCCGGTATCTTATTGCTGGCAGCGTTTTATTTGTCAGCTACGAAATATGCCTGGCGCTGTCGTTAGGCTATGCCGCCACGCGATCTCAGGCTATAGAAGTAGGCATGGTCAATTATCTCTGGCCAAGCCTGACGATTGTATTTGCGATTTTGTTCAACGGGCAGAAATCAAACGTGTGGGTGATCCCCGGGCTCGCGATCTCATTGCTCGGCGTCTGCTGGGTATTAGGCGGTGAACAGGGGTTACACGTTGATGAAATCATCCGCAATATCGTCTCCAGCCCGCTGAGTTATGCTCTGGCATTTGCCGGTGCCTTTATCTGGGCGGCCTACTGCACCGTCACCGCCAAATTTGCCAGAGGACAAAACGGGATCACCCTTTTCGTTTTGCTAACGGCGCTGAGTCTGTGGGTGAAATATGCGCTCAGCGATCAGCCGGAAATGGTGTTCAGCATCCCGGTGGTGGTGAAGCTCGTCATGTGCGGCATCGCGCTGGGATTTGGCTATGCCGCATGGAATATTGGCATTCTCCACGGCAACGTCACCGTCCTGGCGGCGGTCTCCTATTTCACCCCGGTATTATCCGCCGCCCTGGCGGCCGTGCTGTTAAGCTCCCCGCTGTCGTTCTCTTTCTGGCAAGGTGCGCTGATGGTCTGCGCCGGTTCGCTCCTTTGCTGGTATGCGACACGCAAATAATTCCCCCGCGCCGGGAATATTTTCATCCCGGCAACATAATTAACATTAATTTAAAATGTGAGCCTGCTCAGAATATTTATCAGAATTAGAGTGACCGGTTTAAATTCTGTTTATATTAGGCTCGTGGCGTAACCTCACCTCTTCTCATATTGACATAAACTGACAACGCAATGTGATTAGTTCGCTGCGTATATTAACGAACTATATAGCACAGAATGCAATAATACGTTTCTGGGTATGTCAGGCGCACCTTTATAAATTCGATGCAATGAAACCTTCATGTAACTGTTTTCATTGAACTTAACATTATCACCTCACACTTAAAAGATCGTTAATCACGAATATTCCCCTCCTGTACTACAACATATATAAACTATTTACTGCGCAATATTCATGGCGCGTAAATAGTCATTTTATGTGTGAATATCAATCAAATTCGCGGGTTTCACGGCAATTATTCCGATCAGGATCACACTAATTGAAATTATCTTTAATATTTTGAAACTTATTATTGAAAGCAGGCTACAAGATTTTTAAAAATAGTCTGCCATTGACGAACCGCCTCGTTTAGAAATCGTTCAAATTGGCTCAGGAAATACCTAAGAAAATTATAAGGAATGTTTAAGATGAAACTTAAATTAGTTGCAGTGGCAGTCACTTCTATGCTGGCAGCAGGCGTTGTAAACGCGGCTGAAGTTTTTAACAAAGACGGTAACAAACTGGATCTGTACGGCAAAGTAACAGGTCTGCACTATTTCTCTGATGACGCTGACAACGACGGCGACAAAACTTACGTTCGTCTGGGTTTTAAAGGCGAAACGCAGATTAACGACCAGCTGGCCGGTTACGGTCAGTGGGAATATGAGTTCAAGGGCAACCGCTCTGAAGCACAGGGCTCTGACGGTAACAAAACCCGTCTGGCGTTTGCCGGTCTGAAATTCAACGAATTCGGCTCTTTCGACTATGGTCGTAACTACGGTGTTGCTTACGACATCGGCGCGTGGACTGACGTTCTGCCAGAATTCGGTGGCGATACCTGGACCCAGACCGACGGCTTTATGACTGGCCGTACCACTGGCGTTGCAACCTACCGTAACACCGACTTCTTCGGTCTGGTTGACGGCCTGAACTTTGCGGCACAGTACCAGGGTAAAAACGACCGTGACGATATCACCGAATCCAACGGTGACGGCTGGGGTCTGTCTTCCAGCTATGAGTTCGATGGCTTCGCGGCAGGTGCGACCTATGCGAAATCCGACCGTACTGACCGTCAGGTTCGCGCAGCAAGCGATCTGAACGCCGGTGGCGAAAACGCAGAAGTCTGGGCAGCGGGCCTGAAGTACGATGCGAACAACATCTACCTGGCAACCACCTACTCTGAAACCCGTAACATGACCGCGTTCGGTAACGGTCACGTGGCGAACAAAGCGCAGAACTTCGAAGTGGTTGCACAGTACCAGTTCGACTTCGGCCTGCGTCCATCCATCGCTTACCTGAAATCCAAAGGTAAGGACATCGGTTCTTATGGCGATCAGGATCTGGTTGAATACATCGATGTTGGCGCGAGCTACTACTTCAACAAAAACATGTCTACCTACGTTGATTACAAAATCAACCTGCTGGACGACAACACGTTCACCAAAGATGCCAAAGTGTCTACCGACAACATCGTGGCTGTGGGTCTGACCTACCAGTTCTAAGATGTGTCAGTACGAAAAGGCCAGCCATTGACGCTGGCCTTTTTTATTCCAGGCTCTGTTCACTGCCCGCCGCCCGGCGTAGCCAGTTTTGCAGCAGTTTCCCGTCTTCGGTCATGTCCGAGTCAGCGCGTACGCAGAGGTAGTAATCCCGCCCGTCGTCGATCGGCAAATCAAAGATCTTTACCAGTTCCCCGCTCTCAAGATACGGAGCAATGAGCGGCTCGCGCATCAGGGCACATCCCAGCCCGGCCTGTACGCCAGCCAGCGTCAGCAAGCCATCCTCAAACATCGGTCCACTGCGGCGCACGGGACGCTTCACCCCCTGCTGCATAAACCATTGCGGCCAGGTCGAGCGCTCTTCGTCATGCAGCAGCGGCATTTGCAGCAGCTGGTCGGGCGTATCGATATGGCCGTGAATACGCAAAAACGCGCGGCTGCACACCGGCACCATCTGGCCGGAGATCAGTTTTTCACTCTGATAGCCAGCCCACTGACCGTTACCAAAGCGAATCGACATATCGGATGCGTCGCTCAGGTAGTTACGGTGGTTGGCGTAGACGACGTTGATCTCCGTCTGCGGGTTGGCGCGCATAAAGGTCGGCAGACGTGGAATAAACCACCCCATACCAAACAGCGGGATCAGGCTGATGGTCACCTGACGCGTTTGCGCCTGTTCCACCAGGTGCTCCGTCGCCTGCCGAAGCACGTTGAACGCGGCGCGAATCGAGCGGTAGTAATCCCGCCCCTGCTGGCTCAGGATCAGCCTTCGCCCCTGTCGCTCCGTGAGTGGCATCTGCAGATAGGCCTCCAGCACCTTAAGCTGATGGCTCACGGCGGAGGGGGAGATATCCAGCTCCTGCCCGGCCAGGGTCACGCTTCCCAGCCTGGCAATGGCCTCAAATGCCCGCACGGCCCGAAGCGGTGGATCGTTTGCCAGACGGCTTTCGGCATAGGCTGACACGGCGGTCAACTGTTCTGTTTTATTCATATATTGATCTCTTTAGGCTTTTCACCCTGCTAATGGGTTTTTATATTTTCATGTAAATCATAAAGATAAAGCAACATCGGTTTATCATAAGAAATAATATATGTGTATTTTACAATTTTATTCATTTATTGGATGGTAGCCGCTGAAAGAGCAACTTGTCGGGTACGCACGTTGGATACACTGATACAACAACTGATCAACGGCGTGATGCTGGGAAGCATCTACGCGCTGATCGCGCTGGGCTATACCATGGTGTATGGCATCTTGCGCATTATTAACTTCGCCCACGGCGATATTCTGATGGTCGGCGCGTTAACCACGCTTTCCGCCATTAACGTTCTGAACAACACCTTCCCGCATCTGCCGCTGCTGCTGCAGTTGGGCTTTGCGCTGCTGGTTGCCATGGCGGTCTGTGCTCTGCTGGCGATGGCTGTGGAACGCTTTGCCTACCGACGCCTGCGCAACGCGCCGCGTCTGGCACCGCTGATCTCCGGGATTGGCGTCTCGGTGCTGCTGCAAACCGTGGCGATGATTATCTGGACGCGCAATCCGCTGATGTTCCCGCAGATCCTGCCGATGGAGCCGATCGCCGTCACGTCCGGCAGCGAAGCCCATCCCCCTGCGATTGTTACCGTCACCGGCATCGTGACCGTGGCGCTGGCGCTGACCGTCATGGTCGGACTCTGGCTGTTGGTCGAATACAGCCGCCTGGGGCGCGGCATGCGCGCCGTGGCGGAAAATCCGCGCGTCGCCATGCTGATGGGCGTGAACCCGAACGCGATAATTACCCTCACGTTTGCCATCGGCGGCATCTTTGCCGCGCTGGCAGGCGTGATGATGGCGAGCAACTATGGTAACGCCAGCTTCTCCATGGGCTTTCTGCCCGGGATTAAAGCGTTCACCGCCGCCGTGCTGGGCGGGATCGGCAATATTCGCGGCGCAATGATTGGCGGGATCCTGCTCGGCATCATTGAAGCACTCGGCGCGGGCTACCTGGGTGAACTGACCCACGGCGTGTTCGGCAGCAATTATCAGGATGTCTTTGCCTTCATCGTGCTGATTCTGGTGCTGGTCTTCCGTCCGGCAGGCCTGCTCGGCGAACGCGTGGCAAACAGAGCGTAAGGAACACTATGACAACCGTACAACTCCAAACGCCGACGGCGACGCGCACGTTCTGGTCCGGCATAACGCTGTTCTGCCTCGCGCTGCTGATTGCGCCCGTGGTCGCCAGCCAGATTGGCGGCAACTACTGGGTGCGGGTTATCGACTTTGCCCTGCTTTACATCATGCTGGCGCTGGGGCTTAACATCGTGGTCGGCTACACGGGCCTGCTGGACATGGGCTTTATCGCTTTTTACGCGGTCGGTGCCTATCTGGCCGCGCTGCTTGCCTCCCCGCACCTGTCAGAGGTATTCCCGATCCTCACCGTCTGGTTCCCGGAGGGGCTGCACACCTCCTGGCTGCTGATTATTCCCATAGCGGCTCTGGTTGCCGCGGTGTGCGGCATTCTGCTTGGCGCACCCACGCTGAAGCTGCGCGGGGATTACCTGGCGATAGTGACCCTCGGCTTTGGCGAAATCATCCGCATCCTGATGCGTAACCTCGACCGTCCGGTGAACATCACCAACGGCGCAAAGGGCATTACCGGCGTCGATACCCTGAACCTGTTCGGCCTGAAGTTCAGCGGCGTCTATCACTGGTTTGGTTTCAAAGTGCCCGCCCTGTGGCTTTGGTACTACCTGCTGATGCTGGTGATTGTGGCGATTGTGTTTGTCTGCCTGCGCCTGCAGCATTCGCGCATCGGTCGCGCCTGGCACGCCATTCGTGAAGATGAAGACGTGGCCC
>PJTT01000513.1_pt1 | contig 26134 bp, 25 predicted proteins | sample 1512261 | NCBI WGS metagenome assembly PJTT01 (sample SAMN08177685, study PRJNA422409) | Soil metagenome, whole genome shotgun sequencing project. | isolation source: Soil (2) enriched on wood chips | place: USA: Madison | collected 2015-01-15
ATTCATCATCATTTTAACCGGTGTGGAATACGCCTGGCTTGCGTCCAACAGGCTTACAATCGAACTTAAGAAAAAACAGGGCAGGGGAAATGGCAAAATCCTCGGTAGCTTTTTTGACCATCCCGAGCGCTTCTGGAGTGCGACTGTTATTGGCTTCTACTTGTTTCTGGTGTGCTTTTGTTTCCTTTTTACCAATATAAGCATGAGGCTTACGGACATGCTTCCGGCCTATATTCGCAAGTATGCCGACGACTATTATTACCTGCAAATGATTGTTGATTTTGCGCTGAGTTCTGTAGTAATATTATTCGCAATCGGTTTTTTTGGAAAGAAAATATTTGAACGAAATCCAGAGGGAAAATTAAATACCTGGAGCGGATTTGTAGATGCGCTGTGCAATCTGATAACGCCGCTGGCAAAGCTTTTCACGGGTATTTCAGAATTTATATTGAAGTATTTATTCAATGTAAGAATCAACAAAAAAGAAACCATTTTTGAACGCATCAATCCGGAGCAATTTATCAGACAATCCATGCAAGGCCATGCCGGTGTGGAAAAGATGAATAAGGAGCTTTTTCAACGTGCGCTGCAGTTGACGCAGGTTAAAGTGCGCCGTTGCATTACACCTCGCAACGAGGTTACCGCTGTGGATGTGCAAACTCCCGTGAGCGAATTGCGCGATAAATTTGTAGAAACGAAACTGTCCAAAATAGTGGTGTTTGACGATACGCTCGACAATATAGTAGGTTACGCGCATCAGTTAGATTTAAACAAACGTCCGGCTAATATTCGTGAAATACTGCACCCGATACCAGCCGTTCCGGAAACGATGAGCGCACTGGATTTGATTCGCCTATTTACCAAAGAGCGCAAGAGCATTGCATGGGTAGTGGACGAATTTGGTGGCACAGCAGGCTTTGTAACTATGGGCGACGTGCTCGAAGAAATCTTTGGTAATATCAAAGATGAATACGACATCGAAGAATATACCGAAAAGCAAATAGCCGAGAACGAATACATCTTCTCCGGTCGCCTTAAAATAGACTATATCAACGAAAAATACGACCTCGACTTACCGCGCGACGAGGCTGAAACCCTTTCTGGCTTTATCATTGCGGGTTATGAAATGATTCCTCGTCAGAAAGAGCGCATCATCATCGGTAAGTTCGAATTTGAAATATTATTGGTTACCGAAACCAGAATTGAAACGGTTAAGTTGAAGATATTTGGGCGCTAAGGCTTGAGCTGAAATGCTTTTTGATACTCGCTTTTACCTTTCTCTCAATAATCAATTTTCATGCGTATTTTAATATTTGTTGCAGCTATTTTTACAATAGGCTTATATAGTTGCAGCAGTCCATCCGACACACGCGGTTATCCGCCATTTACATTGATGGACACGGATAGTGCTGTATTTGCCACTAAAGACATACCCCAAAATAAAGGGCTGCTAATGGTCTATTTTCGCTCCGATTGTGAGCATTGCCACCATGCTGCGCAAATGATGAAAGAGTACATAAAATCTTACAACGTAAATGTGTGGATGATTACCGGCGAGGATATGGAAATGATGCGCATGTTTGAAGACATGTCGGGCCTATACGAAATCGACAACCTCAAAATACTGCGCGACTATGAGCACAATATGCATTCCTGGTTTGACTTCAAGGAGTTGCCATATATCGTACTATTTGATAAGGTTGGAAAACAAATGCAGGTATTTAAAGATTTGCCTGAACCGAAACAAGTTGATAGCTTGCTGACTAATAAAAGCAAGTCTTCTTAAACCTGTTAGGTTTTCGAAACCTAACAGGTTTTTAAATAGCGCAGAGGATTTAGGGCTAAAATACTTTTCACTACACCATCTTTACCTCAGCCAAAGCAGGAAAGAGATAAATATAACCCGTCTTAACTTCCTTGCATCTGAAACGGGTTCTCAGCTTTTCCACCTTCTGAAATACGCGCCCATCGTGGGTTTCAAAATTTGTATTAAAAGGTACGTCTTCCACCAATTTTGTTGCTTTGCCTTTACGGTCGTACTTTTTTAAAGCGCGGTATAAATTAGGGTCACTGCAAGTAGATGCTGTAATCTTGTTAAGCGAACTCTGCAAGGCTATCTCTACATCAGGCGGAAAAACATTTTTGCCTATAAACTTGGAAAGCAAGCTGGCAAAAGATTGTTTCCATTCCGCACCATGCGGCATTACTGTATGCTTGTATTGTATGAACGTGAGCATGTGCGCCAGTTCGTGCAGGAGTGTGATAAGAAAACTGTATTGATTTAAAGTACCGTTGATGCTGATGCGGTGTACTTTTTCGCCACGGGCAGGGTTGCGGTAATCGCCTAATACGCTGCTGCGCTCGTGGGTAATAGAAAGATGAATCGGGTAGTCCCGAAAGAAAAATGCTATTTTTTTATAGGTGCCTTCGGGCAAAAAATGCTCCAATGCGTTGATAGGAGCTTCCAGTTTGGCCATGCGATATTCTGAATCATTTACTTCTTGCCAAACGAGATAAGGTAATCGCCTCGATTGCTGCAAAAACAACATACATTCCTAAAAACAAAAACAAGGAGGGTTTGTTGACATTCTCCCTGCCTTGAATGAAAATATAACTCAACAATGCGGCAATACAAGTGAAAAACTTAATCATTGTTCCGGCATATTTGGCCCGCATCAAAGCATAAGTGTTGTCGCTCTTCAAGCCTTTAGCTATCGTGAAATAGGAAATCGATGTAACTAAAGTGAGTATTCCTAAGCCAGCGAATATCGCCACGACATCAAATTGTACTTCACTGTATTGATTCTGAAGAAAGAATATTATACCCGTCATCGCTAATACTGCTACTGCAATGGCGATAATAAATGAACGTTGCTGCATCTGAAATAGATAATGAATTTACCTTTGCAAAGGTACAAACAAAGGAAACGGAAATTAATTATATTTTCGTATCCTCACAACCCGAAGACCACGCAAAATAACTAAGGAGCATGAAGGAAATGGACGAGCGTAACGCAGCATTCGAACAAGCAGTATCATTTGTAAATCAAACAAACAGCCATCTATTTGTAACAGGTAAAGCAGGTACAGGTAAAACCACTTTTCTTAAATATATCAAAGAAAATAGCTTTAAGAAAATGGCGGTTACCGCACCTACGGGCGTAGCGGCTATTAATGCCGGCGGTGTTACGCTGCACTCATTTTTTCAGTTGCCTTTCGGCACATTTGTAGCGCACCACCAAACAAGTTGGGGCGAGGTAAATACCAATATTTACAACAAAAATCAATTGCTGGGCAACCTGAAATTAAACAAAGCGAAGCGTGATTTAATAAGGGAACTCGACCTGTTAATCATCGATGAGATATCGATGGTGCGCGCCGATACCATGGATGCAATCGACACTATTTTGCGCTCGGTACGCCGCAGACCATACGACCCTTTTGGTGGTATTCAAATGCTGTACATAGGCGACCTTTTTCAGTTGCCGCCCGTAATTAAAGCGCACGAATGGCAACTGCTTGCCGAGACTTATCAAAGCCCTTTCTTCTTCGATGCTCAATCGCTGAAAGAAGCGCCACCAGTCTATATTGAACTGAAAAAGATATATAGGCAAACGGATGCTGATTTTATTTCAGTATTGAACAATATCAGGAACAACGCAGCCGACAGCGATGATTTGGACTTATTGCACTTGCACTACGACCCTGCTTTCATTCCGCATCGCGATGAAGGCTATATCACGCTTACCTCACATAATTTTCAGGCAGATAATATCAACAAAGAAGAGCTGCACAAGCTGCCCTCGCATCAGCATAAAATAGAGGCTACCATTGATAAAGATTTCCCGGAGAATGCTTATCCGATGGATCGGGCGCTGTTGATTAAAGAAGGCGCGCAGATAATGTTTATCAAAAATGATAAGGGCGAAAACCGCCGGTATTATAATGGTAAAATAGGCACAGTAGAAAAAATAGATGACCAGGAGGATAAGGTATGGATTCGCTTCCCGAACGAACCTGCACTGATGCTGATGGATAAAGAAACCTGGAAAAATATTCGCTACAACTACGACAATGACAATGATGAAGTACGGGAAGAAACGTTGGGCACATTTACGCAATACCCAATCAGGCTGGCGTGGGCAGTAACGATTCACAAAAGTCAGGGGCTAACATTTGACAAGGCTATTATCGATGCAGGTCAGTCATTTGCACCCGGACAAGTGTACGTAGCACTAAGCCGATTGACGAGCCTGCAAGGGCTCGTGTTACGTTCCCGCATTACGCCACAGAGCATCAGCACCGACCCGCGTGTGCTTGAATTTACGGGACGTGATAACTCATTTGATAAGCTGCAAGATGTGCTGGAAAAGGCACAGATGGAATTTTTAAATGAATCTCTGTTGAAAGCTTTTTATTGGGATAAACTTACCGATGCTGCGCAGGAAAACATGGCCGAGTACAATCATCGCGGTATACCGGATGTAGAAAAGGCTGCGGCATGGGGTAGGGAGCTGGCTATTGCTATTGAGAAGCAACAACAAACTGCCGAAAAGTTTATGGGACAGTTGGTAACATTGGTACATGGAAGCAACGCCTCTCTACTGCATGAGCGCACGCAAGCCGCTGTTAATTGGTTTGTGGCGCATCTGGAAGAACATGTTGTGGGTGCATTAAAGAAACATATTGAAGAAATCAGGATTAAACAGCGGACAAAAAAATACCTGAAAGAACTACAGGATTTATTGCTGATTGCAGAGCGCAAAAAAATACAGCTACAACAGGTGGCTGCCATCACGCAAGGTCTTAATGAATCTGCTGCTTTAGAAGATTTAATGAGCCAGGTTGCGCAGTTGCATGCGCCCGTGGTCATTGCGGCAGCGGCCGAAGTGGAAGGTGCTAAAAAAGGTAAAGCTGTACCAGGCGGTTCTAAAAAGATATCGCTCGAAATGTTTCTGGCAGGAAACACTGCGACTGAAATAGCCGAGCAGCGCGGCTATGCAGAGAGTACTATAAATGGGCATCTGGCTGAGTTTGTATTGACGGGTGAGCTATCTGCCACTAAATTAATGGAGGAACAAAAGCTAACATCGATTATCAAAGTGATTGAAAAGACACCGGCGATGACCTGGACCGAACTTAAAAGCAGTCTGGGCGATTTGTTTACCTACAACGATATTAAAATAGCCAGCAATCACTGGAAATGGTTGCAGACAGCCGCCGCCAGCAAAGAGTAGCAGGCTATTTGCATCTATAATTTATATGCTTATCTTTATGCGCTTTGAGCGTTTTGAACAATAGATAAACTAATTACGGCTAATTATTATGAAGAAGCTTTTATACTGCGCAGCTATCCTTTCTGCTGTGTTTACCGGTTGCGATGATAAAGACGACCCAAAACCAGATGACGGAAAACCATCTACTCCATTGCCTGAATACCATTGGATACCTAACTGGGGCACCGACACGATGTATTGCATACTAGGTGGCGGAATGGGTAGTGCTACAAAAGATACCATGTACAGCATTAAAGACAAAGACACTTCGTTGATTATGTACAAAGGTGTGCGCTATTATGTGTGGACGGTAGCCAATCCTTTTATGGCCAATGCGAAAACGTATAACAATAGCTATATCGGTACAAAACCTTTCTCCAACGAAACTGCTCTTGCGGGTCATATTAAGTTTGTGGTAGAGCCATCGATGTACTATTCTGATGTTTCCGGCAGATTGGAAAAGCAGGAGCAATTAATCGAAGACCGCGGCCTTACTTACTTTCCGGCACCGCCATTCAAAGAATCGGTAAAGGTGTTTAGTACTAAGTATAAGAGCTGGTAAGCTTGAACCAACATAACTAAAGACTTTTTTAAGAAGAACAATGTTCATGAGAAGGATTAATATCACTGCAGTTTGTAGCGTTTTTTGTTTGCTGACTACAAGTATATCAGGTGTTGGCTGTCGCGTTAACGCAACTTACAATAATCAGGAGAGCGATAAAATGGATGCCGAAAGAGTTATTGGTGAGTTTTATAGCTTAACCAAGAACAAAGATTATACAGGAACTTACAAACTTTTTAGTGAGCAATTTTTCAAAGCATCAGATACCAGTAAATTGTATAATATTTTGGTTGCAACACAAGAAAAAATCGGCCCCGTAGAAACGTTGAAGCTTGGCCAATGGGAAACCCAATCTATAAAGGGCACAGACGAACGAAACGACTATATATTGCAGTACGTAGTTAAGCGTCAGTATTTTGAATCAAATGAGACCTTTACGCTGACTAAGGAGAATGGAGCAATCAAAATCGTTAGATATAATATAAACTCCGATGGCTTTTTTCAGCCAGAAAGAAAGTAACATTGTCTCTTGCATTAATCAAAAGTAGAGTGACAATAAAGTAAACAATGCCCCGCATCAATTGATGACGGGGCATTGTTCAATACACTGGGTATAATTAGCTACTTCACTCCATGCATCAGTTTCTTAATAGCCGGGCTTAGCGACATAATGATAAGGCCCGCCACTACAGGCACTATTGTAAAGATTAAGAAGAATGTGGACATATCATACTTTGAAGTGATTTCTTCAATTTTGCCACCTAAGGTTCCTGCAAGTTTGTTGCCTATAGCTATAGCCAAATACCACATGCCAAACATAAAGGCAATCATTCTTCCGGGTACCAATTTGCTTACATAGCTTAGCCCAACTGGCTGAATACATAGCTCGCCAAGCGTATGGAAAAGATAAGCGAGTATTAACCAAATCATGCTTACACGTACGCTGCCTGGTGCCGCACCTGCGGGAATCACCCGCGAACCATAAGCAAGCAGACCAAAGCCTATCGCTGTTATTATAAGCCCTAAGCCAAATTTTACAGGTGCGCTAAGGTTGAACTTACTTTCCCAAATTTTTGACACAAAAGATGCAAAAGCGATGATGAAAAAGGAGTTGAGAATGCTAAACCAAGAGACTGTTATCTCTGCACTTTCTTGCGAAAAATCTCTTACTAACATCCAAATTACTAAACCCCACACGCCTAAAAATGCGAGACCCAGCACAATGTTTGATGCGCCAATTGTCTTGAATGTCTGCTTGAACAACTTCAACAATACCCATGAAATTATCAACAGCGGGACGATTGTCAAGAGGGTATTGATAATGTTAAATGTTGTGGCTGCGCTGCCTATTAATTGCCTATCTGTAAAATCGCGGGCAAACAAAACTAATGAGGTAGCGCCTTGTTCAAAAGACAAAACAAAAAATACCGTAAAGAATACAAATACAATAACAACAATCATGCGGTCGCGTATGACAGCATCATATCGAACAATTCGTGATATAGTCAGGACCAAAAATAATATAAGCCCTATTATAATTATAACTGCTGGTCCAGGAATTTTTTCTGCCGGAAATAAAAACTGTTGTGGAAGCAAATGAATGTCGCCTATTTTAGAAGCAGGGTCGTTAATCAAATATAGCAGCCCAATTATAGAACAAATGACAATAAGAATCTTATCCATTGTAGTAAATGGATTTCTTTTTTCAGAAATGCTTTCGTCTGATTTCTTTGAAAGCGAAGCATCTACATCTTCAAATATAGACGGCTCTTTCGGTAAAGTATTTTCCGCTGTTTCCACTTGCTTTTTGGGTCTGTCGCCAATACTACCAAATAACGGCCCTGCTAACCAAAATTGCAGGCTGCCTAAGAGCATAAATATACCCGCTAAACCAAAGCCCCAGCTCCAACCCACTTTCTCTGCAAGATAACCACAGAGCATCATCCCAAAGAATGCACCTGCATTTACACCCATGTAGAAAATAGTGTAAGCACCATCTTTTTTCTCGGGCAAGTCTTTGTACATCTGCGAAATAATAGAGGTAATATTAGGCTTGAAAAAGCCTGTGCCTATCACTAGTAATGCCAAGCCTGCGTATAAGGAAAATTCGGTTTCCAAAGCCATAGCAGCATGCCCCAAAGTCATTATCAACGCACCTATTACTACTGCCCAGCGATAGCCTGTAAGTTTGTCGGCTATTATACCACCAACGATAGGCGTTATGTACAGCAAGCCTGCATAAGTTCCGAATAAGGCACCTGCATTTTCCGAGCTCCAGCCCCAGCCGGGATTGCTGCCAATAGCAGCCATCGTAAGAAAGTTGATGAGCAACACCCGCATTCCGTAAAAGGAAAAACGCTCCCACATCTCGGTAAAAAACAATACAAACAATCCTGATGGATGACCTAAAACTTTACTCTTGAAAAAATCCTGTGTGGTGCTTTGAGACATGCTTTGATGCTATTTATTATCAATCTTTTTATTCCTGTTTACCTGCTATATTGTATCTACTTCAACCCTTTTTCTCTCATGATGGTATTCAACCATTTTAAAATAGCCCAAGCCAAAACCGTTGATCCTAAAAGGAAACCGCAGTTTACTAAAAAGAAAGAAGCTTTATTTTCATATCCGTACCACATACTCGCCATTACGCCAGACAGCTTGTTGCCTATGGCTGTTGATAAGAAGAAGCCGCCCATCATTAACGCTGTAAGCCTTGGTGGGCTTAGTTTTGAAACCAAGGATAATCCCATTGGACTTAGAAATAATTCGCCGACTGTAATTACACCGTAGCAGGCAATGAGCCACATGGGCGATACTTTTATAGCGCCGTTACTGCCTATATAAACGGCTGCAACCATTACCAATGTTGATAGAGCGGAAATAAACAGGCCTATTACAATTTTAGATGGTGTGGTAGGTTCTTTCTTTCGCCTGCGCATAAAGGCAAAAAAGGCTACCACAACGGGTGTCAGCAAAACTACCCATCCTGGATTTACCGATTGAAACAATTCTGTATTGACCAAATAAATGCTGGATCCATCAGCAGGAATTTGTTCAGCAGGCATATTTTTGAAATAAACATGACGACCTTCTTCTTTTACCGCATTGCCGGCTGTATCTTTTACCACCTGAAACTGCTCATCGTATTTAGTTACAGTTCCTACTTTAGATGAAACTTCTTCTGCCAGATATAGGCTGCTAATAGGCTTCTCCATGCTTTTAGGTACCTGCCTATTGGTGTAATATTTTGCCCAATTGGTCAACGCTGTACCATTTTGTTTGAATACTGCCCAGAACATAACACTCACTGCAAAAATAGCCAGCAGCGCGCCTATCGGGCGTTTGTCATCTTTATTGGCTTTGATATAAAGCGAGATGAAAAACACAATTACCGGAATGCAAGCGAATATAAAAGCATCGGTACTATCGCTACCTAAAAGGTCGCCTGGTATCATCCAACCTAAAACACCAGCGACAATCGCTGGCAGAAATACAACGGAGACTACTTTCATAATACTCATGTCGCCTTCAGCAGCGGGCTTCAGCACGTTTACATGTTTATAATGTTTTAGCCCAATAGAGAAAATTACCAAACCGATGAACATGCCTATACCGGCTGTAAGGAATGCAGCACCCCAATCGAATTTGTTGCGCATAAAGGCAGCTATTATGTTGCAGATAAACGCTCCAATATTAATACCCATGTAGAAGATGTTGTAGCCGGCATCTTTCTTTTCTTTGTAAGGCTCTTCTGAATAGAGATTGCCCAACAGTGTGGAAATACTGGGTTTGAAGAATCCATTGCCGATAATGATTAGGGCTACACCGGTGTAGAAAAAGCCAAGTCCGGGCAGGGCTAAAGCCATGTAGCCGAAGCCCATCAAGGATCCGCCGAGATAAATAGAATTGACATAGCCTAATTTTCTATCGGCTAAAAAGCCACCCAGAAAAGGTGTGAGATATGTAAAGGCTATAAAAGTACCGAAGATGTCATAAGCGTTCACATCAGGAAAAGCTAATCCGCCTTTGTCCACGTCAATCATGTACAAAACAAAAATGCCCAACATCAGGTAGTAACCAAAACGTTCCCACATTTCGGTAAGAAAAAGATAGGGCAATCCTTTAGGATGCTTGCGTTTCGTAGCTTCTTGTTGCATTTATATTTGTTTAGTGAAGCAAAATAAGCATAATAAGATATGCAGCCAAATTGTAGTGTGGCTGCAACACAACAAAGCCGGACTTATAGCCCGGCTTCGTTTGCATTAAGTTATAAAGTTATTTTTTAGGAAATCCCTTGTCAGCTTTTATTTCTTCAATCTGCAAGGTATGCCTGATGGTATGCCCCGGAATGTACAACATAGAGTGGTAGCCATCTACAGGGCCAAATGGAGAATCGGAAACGTGGTTGCGCAGGTTTTCGATATCGGCTTTTTGCAAATAGGCAATAATAGCCTCACGGCTTTTGCGCAAGTCGGCTATAGCTTCGGTTGCATCATCGTATTCGCCATCTGCAACGGGCGCTATTTCTGCCGGAGCCTGCGCTTTAAAACTACGGTCAGTAATTCCTTTGATTACATCGTCATCCGACATTTTTAATTCTGAACGGCGTTCTGGATTGGCTTTTCCATCCAGAGATGGTTGCACAAATCCCCATAGCATCGTTTCTGTTTTCACTATATGCTCCAGGCATTGACTTACCGACCATTTGTCGGCGGCTGGCTTGTAATGCAGTTGTTCTGTGCTCAATCCCTTAACAGCCTGCTCCAGCTTGGTCATGCTTTCGGTATAATAGTTCAGTAAGAACTGCTTGTCGTGCTGTGTGCTGCTCTGCGCGGTTGTTTGCGCATGCACGCAAATAGCTGCCGGTGCGGCTAATAATAAGAATAGTAACTTTTTCATTTATACTGGTTTTTGGTTAAATAAAGTGTTTGTGTGATTTGTATTTTCAAATAATACCGGCAGCAAAGCGATGTTTGTGCCGGTATTTTTTATTCGCAAATTTCTTTAAGTTTGTTCAATGCCTTTGGCCATGTGCTGTCAAAATAGTCCAGATACTTTTCATCAGTATCAACATCTACATTAACAGTTGTTACACCATCTTTCTCTGTAAACCTGTAGTTTTCAAAACTGTTTGCCCAGGCTTCTACCAGTGGACCTTCGGTAATTTCTTTATCGCCATCGAGCATGCCGTAGTGACGGATGGAGATGTATTCGTTGGGGATGTTCTCCGCAATTTCAGCAATCATTCCGCCCCGCTTACCATCTTCCTCTATTCCTATAAAATAAATTTTAGCACCTTTCTCCCAACTTCCTTCGTAATGAGAAGTAGGATTAAACTCTGCAGTCCATGTTTTATAACTATCGTGCGCCAGCATTGTGTTGTACACTTTGCTTGCAGGCGCGTTGATGTCTATCGAATAGCTTAGCTTTTTCATACTGGTATTGATTTAGATAAATTACAAATTAGAATTATGATTGTTGCTCTACATGGTTTTTAAAGCTATTTAGTATTGCCTGCCAGCCTGCTTCCTGCATTTCTAATGGATTCATACCCTCCGGTTCGAAGCTTGTGGTAACAGTAGTTTGCGCACCTTCGCCCTCAAATTTCATTGCTACTTTCCGACCATCGTCAAGCGTGTAAGCCATCGATTGCATAGGCGTAACTTCATCATACTTTCCACTAAAGTCAAAGCTGAAACTACCGTCTTTGGCAGCCATTGTATGTTTGAAACGACCATCAACGCGCAAGTCATTTTCTGATGCGGGGCAATGCCAGTCGGGCGATGCCTGATTCCATTGCTTGATGTCTTCGGGATTATTATAGGCCGACCATACTTTTTCTACAGGCGCATTTACGGTTGCTTGAATTGTGATTGCTTTATTGCTCATAGCTCTTTTCTTTTTTATGATGTAAAATTACATATCAAAATTAAGATATTGGGTGGGCTGTATTGACAAAAAATAGGGGCATTTGCGCCAAAAAATCTTTTATCTAAATTCTTCAAAAGCATACTGCGCCTCCGACCAGAAAGCATCTAAAGCCAACATACGCGGTTTTAAGAACGAAGTAATCTCCGACCAATCTTCCCGCTTGAAAATACTCACATCGGGTTTGCAGATACGCACCATGCTGATTGTTTTGCCCCATTCATCTGTCTGTGCATCTAACCATTGCCAAGGCTCATCCGTAGCGCGTTCCAGAAAAGGGCGCAGTTGCAGCAATTGCTCATACATCAGTTGCTGCATCATTCCATCAGGATGGTTAAGCTCTATCCAGATGCAGGCGCTATTGCGGTCAGCATCCATTCTGAAAGCGATGTACCGAATGCCAGTTTTATAGTTTATCCAGTTAATTTTTTCGCCTTCGGCAGATGGATGCAGCGATAAATACTGGCCAAAACCCCGCCAAAATTCCTGCTTTAATTTAGAAGCCTCTTCTTTAGAAAACATACCTGCAAACTTAGTATAAAGGAACTTGTTTAAAACTTTGAAGTATTAACCACACAGAAACATAGGAATGAAATGGTGTTAGTTAAATTCAAGAGGCTCATATAGTATTTCATCTTAGATGAAAACTAATGTGTCACTAATCAAAGCCTATATAAAATAGCTATGTTCCTATGTATCTATGTGGTTATCGTTTCGCTATTACTCGGTATTGTATGGCTGGCAATATGTCTATTTCTGCTTTGTAAGTTATCCGTCTGAAATAGCCTTTAATAAATTATTTTTACACCATGAATCTGCATTTAGAGGAAGTAACTACGGCACAACACGCAAAAGACTTTATCAACATTACCCTGAAAATATATAAAGATGACCCGCATTGGATTCGTCCTTTGGACAAAGACATCAATGATGTTTTCAATCCGGAGAAAAATAAATTCTTCAAACAAGGTGTGTGCAAGCGCTGGCTGTTGAAAGATGGCAATGAAGTAATAGGCAGAGTAGCAGCATTTGTAAACAAAAAATACAAGATGGAACAGCCAACCGGCGGTGTTGGTTTTTTTGAATGCATAGATAGTCAGGAGGCGGCTAATTTTATGCTGGACCATTGCCGCGAATGGTTGCAGCAGCAAGGCATGGAAGCCATGGACGGGCCCGTAAATTTTGGCGAACGGGAGCGCTGGTGGGGATTGTTGGTCGAGGGTTTTTACGAGCCGCTATATTGTATGAATTACAATCCGCCTTATTACCGGCAGTTGTTCGAAAATTATGGCTTTGAAGTTTACTTCCATCAGGAATGTTATGGCATGAAAATCGTGTACGAATTTCAAGACAAATTTTACCAACGTCATGCGGAGCTTTCTAAAAATCCCGATATAAGAGCGCAGCGCGTTACTAAGAATAACCTCGACAAATATGCACGCGACTTTACCTATATCTACAACAAAGCATGGGCAAGCCATGGTGGTGGCAAAACGATGAATGAGCGGCAAGCAATTAAGATGTTTCAATCAATGAAACCAGTGCTGGACGAGCGTTTGAGTTGGTTTGTATATGAAAAAGAAGAGCCTGTAGCCTGTTGGATTAACCTGCCGGACCTCAACCAATATTTCAAGCATTTGAACGGAAAATTTGGCTTATTGCAAAAGCTTAAATTCCTGTGGCTGCAAAGGCAGGGTAAGTGTAATCGTGCGCTGGGCTTGGTTTTCGGCGTTATTCCTAAATGGCAGGGAAAGGGTATGGATGCCTATATTATTCTCGAGGGCTCTAAAGTTATTTGCGGAGAATCGCCTTATGAAAACTATGAAATGCAGTGGATAGGCGATTTCAACCCAAAGATGATTAATATAGCTAAAAGTCTGGGTGCCGGATTAACACGCAAACTTTCAACCTATCGCTATTTATTTGACCGTACTAAAGAATTTAAGAGACATCCTATTTTGTAGTTTCAAAGCCACTGTCAGTAAAAACTAAAACAACTCCAGTTGCCCGCCGTTGTTGCGACGAAAGGCGCTGGTGTTGTATTCAAATTTTGATTCGTTGAGTTTGAATTTGCGACAATACAACTTGAACTGTTGCTTGATAATAGCTGCGAAATTTCCCTCGCCGCTCATGCGTGTACCAAACCTGCTATCATTCACTTGCCCGCCGTGGCAGTCCTGTATTTGATGCCATACTTTTTCGGCACGGTCTGGAAAGGCCTTGTATAACCAGTCTTTGAAAATATCGCTGAGTGCGCCATTCAACCGCACAATGGTATAGCCAGCCCATTTGGCACCGGCATTGGCAGCAGCCTGCAAAACGTCATGCACATGAGCATCGTTGAGCCCGGGTATAATAGGAGCATTCATGATGCCTGTTGGAATGCCTTTTCTACTAAGCGTTTCAACTATATTGAGCCTTGTTTTGTAAGTAGTCGTGCGTGGCTCTAGCATCATTCTAAGATGCTCATCAACAGATGTGATGGAAGTATAAACACAAACCAGATTTTGCGCAGCGAGCTCTTGCAATAAATCTGTATCGCGCAGTATCAGTGCATTCTTGGTAATTAGTCCTACAGGATTTTTATATTCCAGACAGATTTCAAGTAGCTGCCTGGTCAGTTTCATTTTACGTTCAATCGGTTGGTAACAGTCGGTATTTCCCGAAAGAGAGATAGGGGCGGGTATCCACTTTTTGCTTTCAAAAAATTTGCGCAAAAGCGCCGGTGCATTGTGTTTTACTACTATTTTGCTTTCAAAATCCAAACCGGCGCTATAGCCCCAATACTCATGCGAGTTGCGTGCGTAGCAATAGATACAGCCATGCTCGCAACCCTGGTAAGGATTGAGTGAATACAACATGCCTACATCAGGACTCTTTACCTCGTTGACAATGGTTTTGCTCTCGTCATAAATATAGGTGGTTTTCCTTTCTTCAGCTTCCCAATCGTCAATACTTTCGACATGTTCTTGTACATAAGATCCGTTCAGAAAGCGGTTCTTAGGATTGAATTGTGCGCCTCTGCCTTTTATAAAATCATCATTCGTATTCTGGAAAATCATACTTCGCCCGGCATTTTCTTGCTACCCTAATTTGAAGTTAGGCCAAATAAAAATTGCAGCAAATAGGCATGGTAAATAATAGTTTCGGCTATTTATATGCTGCTGATTTGTGAAATAGCAATTTTGTCTTACTGTGTTTTATTAAATTTATAATCTAACAGAATCTAAACACTTAATCACATTCATTGAATTATCTTTGGCGCATAAAACAAAAAAATATGAACACTGTTTTGAAAACCACATCTATCGCCATGCTCGCTGCAGGCGTATTATTTTCTTCTTGTAATTCGGGAGACGGCAAAGCAAATGCTGCCGCTAACGGAGGCGCAATTGAATTGAAATTTAACCTACCCGAAGGCAGTAAATACCTCTATTCTACGGATATAAAACAACAAACAAGCACCATGGGTCAGAGTATGACCAATAACATGCTCATGGAATTTACTTACGATGTAAAAGCTGCAGAGAATAACAACAAACAACTGGCAGTTACTTACACTCGTATGAAGATGGACATGAATGGAATGGGTCAAACTATGTCTTATGATTCAAACGATTCTACTAAGGCTAACCCTAACCTGAAATCGTTGAACGGCATGATTGGCAAGTCTTTTACCACTACTGTAGCGCCTAATGGTACTATCGTTAAGGTAGAAGGTATGGAAGGTCTTGCTCCAGCAGGTACACCGGGTATGGATGCAGAAGCGATGAAGCAAATGATGCAAACCTCGTTCAACATTTTCCCTGATAAGCCGGTAAAAGTAGGAGAATCATGGACTAAAACATCTGACATGAATATGCAGATGATGAAGATGAAAATGGATACTAAATATACCCTTAAAAAAGTTGATGGAGATAAAGCTACTATCGAAATGGATGGTAAAATTTCTACAGGTGCCGGTACAGAAGTTCAAGGTATGAAGCTTGACCTGAATGGTACGCAAACAGGTACTATGGAAGTGGAAATAGCTACAGGTCAGGCTGTGTCCGGGGATATTAAGCAAGTCATCAAAGGTAAAATGCAAGCCGGTGGACAGGAAATTCCGATGGATGTAACCAGCGAAATAAAAATTACCGGAAAGAAAATGTAATTGTTATAACTAAACAGACTCATTTTCAACAAGAGCCAGTCTTCTAAAAGGCTGGCTTTTTTGCTGTTTGTAATCATATGCATTTGCCGTGTTGGCTGAATGCGTTGCGAAGAGTATTATGTTCCGTTAATCGCACCATAAGTTAAGCTAAGTAGCAGGGTCAGTTGAAGCTCATCACATAGCGGGTAATATTCGAGTATTTTTAATTTAGATTGTAATCTACTTAACATAATATAAATTATAGAACAAAATCTAAATTTAGTTTTAATTTCAATTTTTATAGCTGGGCTATGGTATAGCAACTAAATATAACCATGAGCTTAGGATTGTAAATAAATAGTCCAAGGCCAAGCAATCTCCTAAACAAAAAAAGTCGCTCAACCGAGCGACTTCCTAAATCTACATTTTATTTCTTTTTCTTCTTGAGGCTTACCTTGCTTTCGTTACCGGCAATCAACCTCGAAATGTTTTTGTGGTGTGTGAGTACAACAAGACATGCTGTAGCAATTGCAAATAGCTTGTAGAAGAGCTCCTGGTCTTTGAATATAAATAATATTAGCACCGGAAATGCAATGCTTGCTGCAATCGAACTGAGCGATACATACCGGGTTAAAAATAGCATGAGTAAGAATACGCCAATCAAGCTAACGGCTACCAATGGATGGATGCCTAATATCATACCAAATAAAGTTGCAATGCCTTTACCACCACGGAACCCGGCCCAAATTGGAAATATATGGCCTACAACTGCGGCTATACCCAAACCTATTTGAAGATTTACTATTTGCTCTGATGAAACTCCGTATACAGAAAGATAAGATAATTTAATAGCGGCAAAGCCTTTCAACATATCAACTATCATTACTGCTATACCAGCTTTCTTTCCTAAAATCCTGAAAGTGTTGGTAGCACCGGCATTCCCGCTTCCATGCTCTCTGATATCTATTCCGTAAATGCGTTTACTCACCCAAACTGCTGTAGGAATAGAGCCTACAAGATATGCCAATGTTAGAAGAAGTATATTATTCATTTATTATTTTAATCGTTGTAACCCGCAAATATAATTAATTAATTTAAAAATGCCTATTTCACTATCGGAAATATCTATTAATCAACGTGTTTGCTGTGTTGTCTTAAAAAACAATTTATGGTACTAATTGTTGGGTTTCCATCCCAAATCACTAAATTTTTTCTTTCCCTTGAGAAAATATTGAGCGATTATGCTCTTGGGATAAATACCCGCAGTATTTCTTGCAGTAACCAACTGTTGCGATGCTTTTCGTTTCTCGTACCATTTCCCAAATGTTCCGTAAAAATGAAAATGCGCTTTTATGATGGCTAAAATATTTTTGAATTGCCCGGACATCAGGAACTGTACACCCGCTATTCCGTCCAGCATTAGTCGCAATGGTATCAGCCAAAACAATTTTGAACCTCGTTCATTCTTGAGCAATAATACCAGGCTATTTCTGAAGTTGTAGTAAGTCTTTTGCGGACTGCCGTAAGTAATTACACTGCCGCCCACGTGAAATACCGTAGATGCTGCCACATAACCTATTTTGTAACCAGCATTCTTGATGCGCCAGCAAAGGTCTATTTCTTCCATGTGGGCAAAAAGGTCAGGATCGAGGCCGCCAAGATTGTGGTAATTGCGCGCCCGCACTACAAAGCAGCCACCCGATGCCCAAAAAATTTCGGCATCATCGTTGTACTGACCCTCGTCTTTTTCTAATGTAGAAAATATACGGCCGCGACAAAAGAGATAACCCCATTTGTCCATAAATCCACCGGCTGCACCGGCGTATTCAAAGTATTCGCGGTCTTTGTAATAGCGTATTTTTGGTTGGCAGGCTACCAGGTCGTGGTCGGCTTCCATCGCTTCGTACAGCGGTTCGAACCAGCCTGGTGTAACTTCAAAATCAGCGCTGAGCAGGATATAATACTTGGCGCTGATTTGTTTAAGTGCTTCGGCATAGCCCCATGCAAAGCCGTGATTTTCGGTCAGGCGCAACAGGTGTACCGTCGGGAAATTATTTTTTATGTAATCTGCTGTATCATCCGGCGACGCGTGGTCCACCAAAAATACATCATACTTACCTGCCGATTCTTCTACAATCAACGGTAAAAACAGCTCATGCCATTTTCGGCTATTATAGCTGAGAATGACAACGGCGGTATCATGTACAGATTTAATCATCTTATTTTCTTGCGCAGTAAATGCCCAGAAAATTATTTGTATTTAGGGTCGTACAGAGAACTTTCCTGAACCGGAACATCCTCAGCACTTTTATACTCATGCTTGTACAGGTTATAGCAACCAGACCAGGCAAAAATAAAAATACCGAAAAACCCTAATAAAAAGAAGAAACGTGAAGTGGACGGTTTGCTGGTTTTGATGTCCAGCTCGTTGTCTAATAGTTGTTGGTTCTGATTTTCCATGGAAATTTCTTTCAAAAAATTGTCGGGGCAAAAGTAGTTAAAAACATTGCAACATCATAATTTTTTTTACCCACATATCACAAATAGCTTTTGGTATCAAGCAGTTGGGCGCTCATTACAATAGACCATACTACCCTATTCTTACAAATGAAAATGCAACCGCGATAATCTATCACGATTGCATTTTCCGTAGGTGTGTATTTTCAATTAAGATGCGACAACATTCGTCGGGTCGGCGAACGGCCCGAACGCATTGTCATTTTTCAATTCTTTCAAAATTCCTTTTTGATGCACCGTTTCTAGTTTGAATAACTCCTTATTAAAGGGGTTACGCAATAGTTTCATTTCTTTCAATCTGCCCATAAAATTATCTACCCAACGAAACACATTTGAATCTGCAATAACCTGCTGCATGGCTTTCATGCGCTTAATCTGCTCGCGCACAGGCATAATCAGGCTTTTGTAAATAGCATTTACTACCTGCTGCTGGTCATTGGGATTTACCAAGATAGCCTCTGACAATTGCTTAGCTGCACCCGCCATTTCACTCAAAATAAGAACGCCTGGGGTATTTACTTTACTGGCTATAAATTCTTTGCTCACCAAGTTCATTCCGTCACGCAAAGGCGTTACCATCGCTACATCTGCCGTCGTATAAAGTGCAGACAGCATTTCCATTGGCATAGAGCGATAGAAATAGCAGATAGGCTGCCAGAATATAGTACCGTAGCGAGAATTGATGTCGCTTACAAGCTTGTTGACTTCTTCTTTAAGCGAAGCGTATTGTTTTACAGAATCACGCGATGGCACTATTAGTTGGAAAAATACCACATGCTCGTGAAAATCGGGGTATTGCTCCAGAAATTGTTGGTAAGCTTTAAGTCGATGAATAATTCCTTTGCTGTAGTCCAAGCGGTCAATTGAAATAATCAGCTTTTTATCACCTATCATTTCGGTTAGTTTGGCACTGCTGCGGTGTGTTAGCTTGCTATCTGCGAGCTCGTGAAATTTATCGTAATCGATGCCCATCGGGAACGCATCGATGGTAACATTGCGACCTTCCACCGTCAAAAAGCCATTTACTTTAAGCACTACGTCTTCGCTGTCCTGCGTTACTTTTTCTACCGATTCGGTAAAATGTTTCACATCTTCATCCGTATGAAATCCTATCAAATCTGCGCCCAGCAAGCCTTTTAACAGCTCTTCGCGCCAGGGCATCAAGCGGAAAACTTCGTAACTCGGGAAAGGGATATGTTGAAAAAATCCGATGGAAGCCTGCGGCAAATGCTCGCGCACCATTTGTGGAACCAGCATCAGATGGTAGTCATGTATCCAGATGGTATCATGCTCCGTAGCAGTTGCTATTATTGAATCTGCAAATTTTCTGTTGACACTTACATAAGTGTCCCAATGGCTAGAGTTGTAATTGGCGTAGGTTGGAAAATAGTGAAATAACGGCCAAAGTGTTTCGTTTGAAAATCCTTCGTAAAATTCATCAATTTCTCTCTGATTCAGCATTACCGGGAGCAATTTTTTGGGTCGTAGCTCTGTGGCAATCCGTTCGTGCAGCAGTATATTGTCTGTAGCTACACCCGCCCAGCCTATCCAAAGGCTGTTATCATCCTGACTTACACTTGATAGTCCTGTGGCGAGGCCGCCTTCACTGGCATGGTAGCTTATATCTTGGCCGTTGATTTCTACCCGTACAGGCAGCCTGTTTGAAATAATGATGGTTCGCTTTTCGGTCATGGTCGTTCGTATTGGTTGGTTATTGTGCTGTTGCTCTCTAATAACAGCACAATAACTATACCCTATTTCACGCTGCTTAACGATTGCTGAAAAAGCGCCCGCTAACGTTCGACACGTCAACCGATTACTTTTCTGTTAAAATTTATCAGGTCTTATTTATCGGAAATTTTACCAAAAGCCAATATGGGCAAAGGCTTCCCCAAGTGAGTATCTATTTACCCATTTTGCAAATAGCTACATAACCTGCACTTCGCGTTCCAGTTCTATGCCAAATTTTTCGTTTACCGAATTGATGATTTGAGTAGAGAGTTCATAAATGTCTTTGCCCGCTGCATCACCATGATTTACTAATACCAAGGCCTGACGCGCGTGCACTCCGTAATTTTCTTTCCTATATCCTTTCCAGCCACACGTTTCTATTAGCCAGGCAGCGGGCACTTTTACTATTTCGGGAGATAAAACAAAGCCGGGGATGTTTGGGTAATTAGTTCGCAATGTTTCGTATTGCACACTACTGATTTCTGGATTTTTGAAGAAGCTGCCGGAATTGCCAATGTCTTTTGGATTAGGCAATTTGCTGCTGCGAATAGCTACCACAGCATCCGACACATCTTTGATGGTGGGTTGTTCAATACCCATTGAATCCAGTTCTTCGCGAATATTGCCATAGCTGATATTTACCTCTGGTTTTTTAGCTAATCGAAAAGTAACAGCAACAATAATAATCTTCCCTTTCAATGCTCTTTTGAAAATACTATCGCGGTACCCGAATGCGCAATCTGTATTACTAAACGTATAAAACTTTTTATCTTCGAGATGCCAAAATTTTACTTCTTCAATCGTGTCTTTAACTTCTGCACCGTAAGCGCCTATGTTCTGCATAGGTGCTGCACCCACAGTACCCGGTATCAGCGATAGGTTCTCTACCCCACCCAACCCGGCAGCTACGCAGTGCATCACAAAAGAGTGCCACTCTACACCACCACCGGCTTTCAGCCACACGCTATTTTCATTTTCTTTTACCTGCTCGATACCACCTATTTTATTATGCAAAACCCAAGCGTTTACATCTTGCGTCAATAGCAGATTGCTACCGCCGCCGAGCACAAAAATGCCTTTTGAATAATCGGGCTGATTGTAAATTTCGGGTATATCTGATTCGCTATGAAGCTCGGTAAAAGCAGCAGCTTTCACGTTCATCCCGAAAGTATTATAGGGTTGCAATGAGTAATTGTGTCGGGTAGATAACATGTGGCGAAGCTAAAAAAGAAGTTCCACTTTTATTAAAAAAAGTGGAACTATATCATGTGTCAGGCAGTGATAGCCAGATGCGATTTTATTTCTGAATTGCGGTTGCGCAACGATTGCATATACTCATCCGCATCTTCTGTTTGCTCAATGCTATAATGCAATTCGGTACCATCTTCTGGCACGGCAACGTTGTGCAACATACCCACACCAGCAAATTCCCAGCGAAGTCCCTCTTTTAAAGACGGATTGTTGAGTCGCTCGGTTTCCTGCTTCGCTAATTGTAATAGCTTGCGATAGGCTTCGCGCTCCGTTACCGATTCTATTAAGCGCAATTGTTTGTCAAAGCGGTGCAACGATGGGTTGCTGTCGCTATATATCCTGAATACCAATTCTGAAAGAAACCAATTAGTAGCCATAATGGTCAAATTTTGATGATGTAAAATAGCTCCATACTTATAAAGACGAATAAAAAAACGAACCTAATGGGTTCAATGCTTTAACGCATTTCATTTGCCTTTTTATATGTGTGCCCTTTACAATTTTTAGTAATAACTGATGATGAATCCGGCACAAAAATACGCAGGCAAAAGATGTGCAAAATTACCATTTGTTTAAATGTTTTTGAGCGAGCCCGAACCGGTAATATTCACGTCGATAGACGGGGTTCCTTTGTAATAAACATTGCCGCTGCCGGTAATTCTTACTTTTAATTTTTCTGTTGCAAATAGTCGGATATTGCCGGAGCCACCGATGGTTGCGTCGGCTTCCTTAGCTTTTAATCCAGCTACGTCTATATCGCCGCTACCTGATATCTCAAGGTCTTCCTGATTGACATCGCCTGCGCTGATGGTGATGTTTCCACTACCGCTGATATCCGCTGTAAGGCTTGCAGCATCAAGCTTTGGTACAGATATAGAGCCAGAGCCTTTTACCCTTAAGTCGAGATTAGTTGTAGGAAAATCATTGGTAACGAAGATATTGCCCGAGCCATTTAATGCAAGCGCAGTAATGCCGGGAGCAGTTACATAAATTTTGATGCGCTCGCCTGATTTAAGGTGCGTGCCGCTTTCTACACGCACTTCAAGCTTATTGTCTTTGATAACGGTTTCAATGGCGTTGATAATATTTTGTTGTGCCTCGATTGCTACAGAATAAGTAGCGCCAGGTGTAAAATATAAATCCGCAGAAATTTCAGTGTGTATTGCCGTAAAGCCTGACAGGCCGCGTGTTTCGGTCACTATTGGGCCTTCGCCACTTACTTTTTTGCAGGAAGAAAATGTTGCTAATACCGCTAGTAATACCGCAGAACAAATGAGGAATGATAGTCTTTTCATAATAATAGTTGTGTGCTTTTATAGTCTGATTGCTTAATAATAATAACGAGAAATGTAGTGACTTGCTTTGGTTGAATTTTTTGTGAATGACAGATTTAGTATTTCGTTTACAAATATTAAAGGTTGACTTGAATGCCGCCGATGCAACCTGCATAGAAGCCTGTAAAGTTGCCATAGCGGCTATTTTCCCAGATAAAGTTAGAGACAAGTTTGTCACTTTTTCCTTCTTCATAATTAAGGAAATTCACAACAGGACCTGCAAAAACTTCCACGCCTGGCGCCACTTTTAATGCAGCCAAAAGTCTGGTAGAAGATTTAAAATAGACCTCGCTGCTCATATCAGAAAGTGCGCCGGTCACACCTTCTATATTTACCTTGAAAACCTTGCTCACAGGCACATGCAAGCCTATACCACCTTCGAGTGCGTAGCGTGCGCCTTCGTATTTCCAGTTCATACCCGCGCCAATAATGCCGTATAATTTTTTGCCCCCAGAGCGAAACGTGAGCATGGTAGTCAGGGTTTCATCAATGGTTAGGCCTATTTGCCTTTCTCCGTTTTTCACGATGTTTATCAGTCCGATCGGATAGTCACATTCCTCTGCTATGTTTATCAGTCCAGCTATCTGTACGCCTTTAACTTTGCCGCCAATATTTATAAGGCCGGCTATTTGCGTATTCACTTCATCGGCTTTGTTTACCAGCCCCGCCACCTGAACGCCTGCGTCCTTTGCAACATTTACCAGTCCGCTGATTTGTGCCGCATCGCAGTTACTGGCTACATTGGCAACGCCCGCTATTTGCACCACAGCATCGCCCGAAATATTGGCAACACCTGCTATACTTGCGCCAGAAGAACTGCCTGTTGTATTGGCTACACCTGCTATTTGCACACCGTTTGCATCGCCACCTATATGATTAGAAATACCCGAAATAGCCGCCCCGCTTGCATCTTCCTTAACGATGGTGCTGATAGATGATAATACAAATGCATGTTCGTTGCGCGACACGCCTGCCAGCAAATGCAGGGAGAATGCGTTATCGCATTGAGCCGCATCCGTACCATTAGTGCTTAATGGATAAATGAAACCTATATGTGCAGGGCGAACCGGCGCTTTTACTTCAGCCTCTTGCGCAGTGGCAGCAATAGAAAAACAGGTAATGAGCAATGTGGCGCATAATAGCCACAGCACTATTATGTGTAGGGAATTTCTTGTCATGATAAAATAAATTGTGCGTTTGATAGAAGACAACCACACAAATATTTACCCCTATTGGACATGAAAATTTCCTGATTGTGCAAGTATTTTTCCTGAATATGAAAGGGCTTTCAGCAAATAAAAATTTCTTTTGTAAGATACCGAACAAGCAAATATGTGTAATGCTCAAACGCTGGCTCACAGCAATGATGGATATATAATCAGGTGTAGAGAATGCCGGCGCGTACAACTTGCATTTGGTACCGCTGCGCTTACAATCGATGAAGAACAATTGCTCAGCATCAAGGAAAAGATATACTACGAAATGCAGTACAGGGGCATATCTTACAATCAACCTGCGTTAAAACAGATATCGATTGAGATAAACGCCAGCACCATGCTGTGCCTGAGTATTAATGAGGTTACCGCATTGCAAGACCTGATGGACCAGGCTTTTGCCGTGATAGATGCTTATCGCATTATCGAGAAACCGATGGAATGGGAAAACTAATGTTGTAACAAAAAGCGATTTACATCATCACGCCACTTATCAGCATACTTATTCAAATAGCTCTCGTGACCTGCCTCGGGATAAACAATAAGCTTTTTAGGCCCTGCTAAATTGTTGAAAATACTCTGTGTTTCTTCCATCGAAACATTTACATCTTTAGCGCCGTAAAGCAACAGCGTAGGCACTTTCATGCCTTTCGCATAAGTCTCGGGATTGTGGGCAAACGCATTAAAACCATTCAACGCCCCACCCCAAAATACCAATAAATCAGCCATTGGGAAAGGGGGCACGCCCATATTTTCAAAACGCTTTACAACCGTCTTTTTCATTGTTCCAAAAGGACATTCGATAATTGCTGCGCGAATATTCATGGGATAGATACTAACAGCGCGCATGATGGCGGCAGCACCCATGGAGCTCCCCATGAGCACTATATTTTTATAGCCCTTTTGCTCCAGGTGCTCTACAATTAGCGCAACTTCATCTGCCTCATTATAGCCAATGGTACTGTTGTTTCCATTCGACCGGCCAACGCTTGAAAAGTCTATCAACAGTGCATCGTAGCCCAGTTGAACAAAGACTTTTGCCCGGTCCATCATCGTTGTTTTTTCGCCACCATAACCATGGCACAATACCACCACACCTTTTGTCCGATTAGCAGCGGGAATCAACCAGGTATTTAACTCCTTATCGCCTTTCTTAATAATAATCTCTGAAGCATTTTTGGGCTTAGCTACGCGTGCAACAGGCTTTGGAAGACTGACGCCAGTAAAAATTGTTTTTATCTTTTCAGATAAAGATAGTTGCCTTGGGTCAGCCGTTCTCACGGTATTTGCAGGCGCAAAATGCGTAAACTTGTAAGCATGAAAAGCAGCCACCACATTCATTAATATGAATATAGTGGCTCCGATAAATAATAGCCTTTTTGAAATTTTTTTCATCTACAATACTTCCACCTGGTTGTGCAACAGGTCTTCAAATGTGCTGCGCTTTCTGATTAATTTAGCCTCGCCGTCGAGCACCAAAACCTCTGCAGGTTTCTGCCTCGAATTGAAATTGCTGCTCATCTCGTAACCATAAGCACCCGCATTATGAAACACAAGATAGTCGCCCTCGCGCACTTCGTTCAGCGGCCTATCCCAGGCAAACGTATCTGTCTCGCAAATATTGCCTACAACGGTATAAATACGCTCTGGTCCGTTTTTATTTGATATGTTGGAAATAGTGTGATAAGATTCATAAAACATCGGCCTGATTAAATGATTGAAACCAGAGTTAACACCTGCGAAAACCGTAGCCATCGTAGGTTTCACGACATTTGCCTGCACTACAAAATAGCCCGAACCACTTACCAGATATTTACCCGGCTCAAACCACATCTCTATTTTACGACCATATTCCTCTTCAAATTCTTTTATTGCAGCAGATAGCTTCGCACCTAAATCATCCACATCTGTTTCGAGGTCGCCATCTTTGTAAGGCACCTTAAATCCGCTACCCATATCCAAAAACTCAAGGTCTTTAAACTGACGCGCAACAGAGAACATAACCTCCAATCCTTGCAGGAAAATTTCATTGTCTTTTATCTCGCTGCCGGTGTGCATGTGTAGTCCGTTTACGTGCAAACCTGTGCTTTTTACGATGCGCTCAATATGCCTCATTTGGTGGATTGAAATACCAAATTTGCTATCTATGTGCCCGGTAGAAATTTTATAATTACCGCCGGCTTCTA